>Ga0209089_10000088_pt1 | contig 79424 bp, 87 predicted proteins | sample ArcticOcean_MG_C_FD_187431 | JGI IMG/M metagenome (GOLD analysis project Ga0209089, IMG submission 187431) | Marine microbial communities from western Arctic Ocean - ArcticOcean_MG_CB2_150 (SPAdes) (version 2) | ecosystem: Environmental > Aquatic > Marine > Oceanic | place: Arctic Ocean: Canada...
AGTGAACCGGCAGTTACAGCCCCGCTAAACGCAGCGGAGACAGCAGAGGTGATAACTCCAGCATCATAAGTAGCAATGCCGTCGTTGAACGAACCAGCCACGCAAGCGTTAGTGAAGGAAGCCGAGAGCCCGCTCACAGCAGCAGTAGACGACAACGCACCAGTGACAGCCAAAGCCTGACTCGTTAGGAGCGACGTTGTGCTGTGAACGTATGTCAACGCAGCGTGACTGCTTGCACCGGCAGCGTCACCACCCCAGAAGAAACCACCGCCATTCATGTTCAACGAGGTTGCCGACGCACCAGCAGTGATGGTGAAGTCATCAACGAGCAGAGACGACGTGGAGAGAGTCGTGGTGTCACCGTTGACAGTCAGGTTGCCCGCAACCGTCACAGCACCAGCGAAGGCCGCCAGCTTGTCCTTGTCAATCGTGAGAGCCGGTGCCAAAACTGCATTAGTAGCTTCCGTCTGGAAGATAATGGACCGCTCATCGCCAGCATTGATATACATCGACGAGGCACCACCTGTAATGGTGTTCGCCTTGATGCTCATATCCTCGATGTTGACCGAAGCAGTGCTCGTCAGAGCAGCGATGACCACGTTGCCCGCAGTAGTCTTGAGAGAAGCACTCGACCCACCAAGAATGTCGAGCCCAGCGACACCCTCAATGCTGAAGGCTCCACTCACGGTCTTGCTAATGCTCTGAGGGCCAGCGGTATCGAGGGTGAGGTTGGCTGAAGCGACAATGGCCCCGTCAGCCGAAAACTCGCCGCCAACGTGAAGCTGGCCGCCAATCTTGGCTCCGTGAGTTACCTCAAGAGCAAGATCGTTGGCAGCGCCGAAGTTGAAAAGCATGGGGACAGCGAGCGAGTTGACAAGAAGGTTGCTCGGAGTTCGTTGAGAACCCTTGAAGAGTTGCACAAACTTGTTTTCTGCCATCCCGTTCGTGTTGAATGAGTCGAATGTGTTGTCGTTAGCGTAAGATGGAAAAGACATGGTTTTTTTCTCCCGAAAAGTTGTTGCGCCGTTAGATGCGTGGGCAGACGCATAAGCACGTCAACCGTAGTATTGGTCCGTCGAACCGTCCGCCGTAGGGGGCGGTCATACATTCACATTCAATCGATACATCTCATCGGGAGATGTCGGCGTTGCCGGAATCAGACCGGCTTCACCCTATATAGTGAGATATTGGACAGCTATTGTGGGTTTAGAAGTCAGGAGCAGAAACTCGGCGCTTCTTTTTTGAGCCGCCCTCATCGGTAGAGGTACTTTGCCCTGGATCTTCGATTGCTGTCTTCTCTGCGGGTTCTTCAGCTTTCTTGGCCTCGACCTTCTTCGGCTTCCAAGACGCTGATGCTTTCCCTTCGGCTACCATCTTATCGATGACGGCTCTGCCTGTGACTTTCCCTTCGTCCCCAGCTTCCTCTGACGCCTCTGCTTTGGGAGGTGCTTCTGCCTCAACTTGAGGTGCTTCTGCTTCCACGCCCTCTCGTTGCGCCAGGAAGCCCTTGGCCTTGACCAACTCATCGGCCTCTTTCTGGAACTCTATGATCCGAGCTTCCGCCTTCTTGCGGACCTCATCTCGTTCCGTCTCAAGGCTTTTGACCTCATCGAAGATGCCAGCTTCTCGGATAAGCTCCACGATCTGTTCTTGGACCTCGCCATGATAGGCTTGGAACTTCTCCCCAATCTGGTTGACCTCTTCTTGCATAGAAGCAAGTCGTTGGTCGATGAAGGCGATGTCATCAGTACGGGGCATTAGAGTCTCCTGGGGACTGTGGGGCTTGCGAGTCCGTTTGCGTTTGAGGGCTTTCTCCCGCTTGCGCTTATCACGCTGACGAGAGACGTTTCTCTTCTTCCCGCTGACTTTACCCATGATCCAGCCATCCCGTTCAAGAACGCCGCTTCTTTGCTTGGCTTGCGACCTTTACGAAGTCGTGCATGGTCTTACAAGCGGCATCGTATTGTTGCTCTGAAGAACCGGGGTACTGGTTCAACGTATCTTGGGCGACATTTTCATCGTTATCAAAAATGAACACGACTTCTTGCCGGTCGTTTATGTCCGTGCCCTGAAACTTCACACCACGGGCAACCAGAAACCCCGCCAGTCGAAAGTCTGTGAGTCGGATATCTTTCTTTTCAGACAAGGCTCACTCCTTCACCTATGAGGCTTTGGTTGGGGGATACATTGTCCCCCAGCATTCATTACCACAGGGCTATCAATCAACTACCAAGACACTGTGGGGCTTCCCCCCAACGAACGGATAGAAGTTTTTTAGGGCCGAGATTAGATTGGAGTGGATAGAGTCAAAATGAGAAAACCCGGCCTCCCCCAAAGGAGAGACCGGGTTTTCAATAGGGACTAACTCGAAGTTGAAACTATCGAGTCACGGTCAGGCGGGTCAGACCACGGGGGTTGTACGCCCCGATACCCAAGTTCTCGAACACACTGAACCCGATGGTACGAGCCTTCGGATCATCTGCCGAGAGAACCGTCAACTCGGTACGGACAGGAATCCGACCGAACATCTCGGGCTCACAGCAAACGTACACCGTGCCCACAGGAACCAGACGGCTGGTAATGATCTGGGCACCCCAAAGGGTAGCCTGGAGACCAGTCTTCAGCAGTGTGGCCTGGGATTCGATGTCCAGGATGTCCCGACCGAACTTGCGAATATCAGCGTAGTCACGGGCGTTCATAAACACCCGAGCCACACGGAGATCGTGTCGTTCAATCAGAGCAAAGGCATCTGCCAGTACCGAACCGGAAAGCGGAGCCACGACCGGCTGGTCGGGGTTCGTACCTGCGGAGATACTGTCGTAACCACTGGTTGCGATGCTATCCAGAACAGCGAACACACGTTCGTCCTCGGCGGCCTGAATCTGCGCTCGGGCAAGATCCTGGGCACGCTCAATGAGGTCGAAACGACGCTCCTTGATCTGGGTCAGCGGAATCTCGGGGTTCGAGGCAATCTCGAACAACGGGAAAATCACACGCCTGGGCTTGGTGATTGCCAGAATGTTCTGACCTTCTTCACCCACAACAAAGGCCGTCACATCGGGATCTTTGTCGTAGATTGGAAGCGCACCGTCAGGAAGCTGCTCGACCAAGAAGGTCTTGCGCCCAACGGCACTGTAATCACGCCGAGTACGGAGTGGTTGGGTCATGGAGGCAGCGAGCTTGGCTCGACCCTGTGGGGTCTTGATGTAGTCGCTGATGATTTTTTGCTTTACAGCATTGTTGACACTCATTGTTCAGCCCTCCTTATACGCGCTGGTCGTAGACCAGTTCGGTCTGGGTTGAATCGGGCGGCATCTTGAGAACACCGATCAGCGTATTGAAACCAGTACCGGTTGCACCAGAATCACTGAATCCAGCGTTGTTCGCATCGTCGTGTGCGTTGTCAGCCGCAACGACGTTGGTCAAGTAGCCATTGAGAGATGCCACCAACCCGTCAGAGACGGAATAGGTAATATCAACACCACTGTTGAGATTAGCCGTCTCATAAAGAGCATTGGCATACGTTCCCTGACCAGAGATGTATGGTCCCTTACCAGAGGCGGTGCCCGGGGTGTTCTCAAACGAGTTACCGTTCGCACTGTTGATGAAGACACCAAGTACGACTGTATCTGCGCTTGCCTCGGGGCCACCAACATAGTTGGAACCCTCATCGGGGCGAGCGAAACATACAGAACCAGAGAGGACACCATTAGATGTGGTGTCAACCTGATCCGAAGTACCGGTTGTAGTATTAGGCGGGTTGTCCTGGGTGAAGCTATCTGCTGTCAGGACGCCCGTGGTATTACGAATACCAACGTGCAAAATCCGTAGCGCAGAGCTACTCTCAGTCCAACCACCACTTGCCTGTCCAAGCAAAGGCATAATCTTTCTCCTACCTATGCTCCCTGTTTACAGGGGGCGGTTGATGAAAACGCTCAAAGCGTTTTTTGTGAGAGACCATCCCTCACACATAGTTAGCAAACTTATTGAATGAATATCGTAGGAAGTTTCCGAAAGTTAGCTCCCCCTGCTAAAAAACAGTCGCTAAATCGCAAGGGGAGGGTAACTTTCAAAGTTTCGTCCTACGAGCCAAAGACGTTAGAAACGTCAGGAGCAGATTCCCACAGATTCGCAAGCTCGCTAATCTCACTGGCTGCGGTCTTGTTGACTGCACCAACGGACTTCACGCCCTTACTTGCCTTACGGGGCTGGGGACGCAGACGGGAAGCCTTCTTGGAAGATGCCTTCTCGTCATCGCCTTCGTCGGCATCGTCTTCATCGCCTTCATCGCCTTCGTCGGCTTCGCCTTCGTCGGCATCACCCTCTTCCTCATCCTCACCAGCGAACTTGCCGCCGTAGAGGTTGGCAAGAAGATCGCCGTCCTCGGCCATGAGTTCCTCGGCCATCAGACCCATTGGATCTTCACCCAGGATCGGAGCCTCTTCACCCATTACGTCACAGGCTTCGGATTCGGCCTCTTCTTCGGCCATCATCAGAGACTCAATGTTGGCCTCCATGTCAGCGTCGGAAGGACCAGCAGCCTGCTGTTCTTCAGCGAGCATCTCGGAAAGCATGTCCATCTCATCGGCACCGAGAGCGATAGCGAGACGCTGTAGAGCGGCCTTCTTGGAGGCTTCTTCTTCGGCCTCTTCTTCGGCTTCCTCTTCAGCTTCCTCTTCTGACTTCTTGGCCTTCTTGGAAGCTACTTCCTCTTCGGCCTCTTCGTCAGCTTCCTCTTCGGCCTCTTCCTCGGACTTCTTGGCTCGGAGGCGGCGGATACGTGCCTTCTTGGAGGCTTCCTCTTCCGCTTCCTCTTCGGCTTCCTCTTCGGCTTCCTCTTCGGCTTCCTCTTCGGCAGCCTTGGAGAAGGAACTACCGAGACCGGCAGCTACTTCATCACGGGAAAGGATGCCGTCACCATCGGTGTCGAGAGCAGCGAAAACAGCCATGCTTCCGCCCCACTCTTCGGCGGTAATGAAACCATCACCGTCCAGATCGTAGGCATCAAACATATCGTGGGCGGTTCCGCCCGTGGCTGCCTTGGCACCGTCTTCTTCGGCGAGCATCTCGGCGAGCATCGCTTCAGCAACGGCGGCTTCCGAGTCAACCTCTTCGGGTGCATCGGGAACAAGACCTGCGCTATCGGGAGCGAGTGTCTCGTCCGCTGGATCGTTCTGGTCTGCACGCATAGCCTGAAGCTCTGAACGCATAGCCTGAAGCTCTGACATTAGTTCGCCCTGGACACCTTCGTCCTCGGCCAACATTTCCTCACCGAGCATCTCGGCAAGAAGGTCACCATCAGCCTCTTCGTCAGCAGTAAAAAGACTCTGCTTCTGGAGGCGGGCGATACTGGCCTTGATCTGGATGTCGGGGAGGTCCATCAGATCGAGAGCTTGATCTTCAATCTGTGCTGTGGTGGCGTTCTGTCCCAACATGGCCTGGGCAATACGGATGCACTTTGCAGCCTTACGCTCAACACTGGCACGGAGATCACGGGCCGACTTCAAGGCCGGGTGGTCGTGACCTTCATGGGGAACCGCAGGATGTTCGGCGTTCCCGTAAGGACCGGGGGTGGGATCTTCGGCCCACGACGAGGTGTCGCCATTCTCATAATCATGGGCATCAGGATCTTCCTGATGCGCCGGGTGATCATGGGTATCAGCATCGGTATAACCAGGATTCGCCGGGGGTGGCGATGCCTGCTTCTGTTCTGCTGGGTTCCAAGTTTTGCGTGTACGTGCCATGTCAAGACTCCTTGTTCGGCGGTGTCGAATCGCTCATGTTGTTGTCCCTCACCGAAAGCAACTTTCCAAGCCGCATGAGGGTCATAGACTCTGAAACAGTAGGTTTTCTACCAAGTGATCCAGCGCAAGCATGGAGGTAACCCTCCAAGGAACCGTACCGATCAGTCGTGCCGACTTGTAGTGCGGTTCTATAGATACATCTCGGAATAGAAAGTCCAACGAAGTTATTGAAAGTTGCAACTTTGTTGATGAGGTCCGCATCTGTATCGCTCGACCTAATCAAAAGCTCCAAAGCTGCGTTGTAGCCCACTTTTCGCCGCTTTTCGGCGGCTTCTTTGATGACATTATCATTCAAAGCAGTGGAGGAACTTTCTGGTGACGGGTCAGGAGAAAGTTCATCTTTCAGTTCTTTCTTGCCCAACTCTTGGCGAATCTTTCCCTTGATTCGGTTGAGAATCATCTTCTGGACTTCAGACTCGAAGTCCCCAAGAGAGCCTCCAGCAGCATCGGGCTCGTCTCCGCCGCCACCTTCTTCCTCGTCGTCGCCCCACCCGGCATAAATGCCGTCACTCATATCGAGCATAGCGGCCTTTCGGCGGGTGTTCTCATCCCAATCCTTTGGGGGAGTGGCGAGAACCCGCTGGGCCTTGCGAACAATGGTGGCGTCTATTTCTTGCGGTGAGAGGATGTTTCGCATCACAGCCCCACCGAAAGCGGGAGTTTCCACCCAAGAGGCTTCGATGAAATGAACTCCCCCGGTTGGATCAACTGAAGGGTGGCCGCAAAGTTCTGCGACTCGGTGTTTACTGCCGCCTTGGTCAAAGAACGTGTTGCCCTTCTCGTACCGAACATGCTTGCACATCTCGGTCTCATCAGCGGCGACATGCCCACATTTGGTGCAGATGGTGAAGTCAACGGTACAACCCATCGACATCGAGGCCATCTTGCCGCCCTCGATAGACTTGACCAGATCAGTGTTCTTTCGGTCCGTGGCGATCAAAATATCGATGTAGACGCTATCCCCGATATCACGGGCGCAGGCGTCAATGATCCTGCCTCTCGACAAGTCCTCGACTTGGACATGCTCCACGAAGTTGTGGGCTCCAATGAACGTCCGGTAGCTCTTGAGCAGAACGTCCCGATCCCAGCTATCGAGGTTGTTATTGATGAAACGGTCACACTCGGGCTTGATGCGGAAGTTGGGGAACTTCCGGTTGACCCGAAAGCCGTCTTCAGTCACCGACCCCATCTTCATGTTGGATACATCATAGGTATCCACAGAGGCCACGATAGTAGCGTGGGTCAATAGGAACTGTTCGGGGTTGAACTTCGTATCGAAGATCTCCCCGGCTTGGTCAATCAAGTTGACCGAGAGTTGGGTCTGGATACTTGCTGTGCGGATGGTCTTCCATGTCTTCTTATCGACACGGGGTTGAACAACAGTCGCACGGGCATACTTGAGGAACGCCATTTCAGCCTACCATCCCAAGAATGTCACAACGCTTGATCAAGAACATGCAGGAAGGGCAACCCATGAGCTTCTCACTCATGCCGCTCTCCCGCTTGTAGATCGCCTTGCGAAGCGAACCTGACCCGCACTTTGGGCAGCCAAAGTCGCTACTGGTTGTCTCGCTCTTCGTCGCCCGATACTTTCGATCCAACGCCGCCCAGTACAAAGCCTTCTTCACATGGGCTTCTGCTACTCGTTGAGAGAGATGAGCCTCAATCCTGGCTGTACGGCGTTGCTCACGTTCAGCATCTTCCTCATCGTCGTCCACCATAAAGGTTGGAAGTGGAGTGTCGGGAGAGTTGCGTGAGGGATCGGGACCACCTGGAACTTCCACTGAACCTGCCCCGCCGGGGACAGAATCGTGGTGGGGTTCGTTTACGGGTGAGTCCTGTCGGATGCGCTGGAGGTCTTCAACAGGGTATCGCTTGTTGCCGTATGCGAACTCCACATCGACCATACCAATAGCAGGGAACACCGACACCACTCGGCCAGACACCATAGAGTCTGCACCAAAAGGAGCAACAGCATCCCCGACAGAGAACTCCGAAGCTCTCTGTTGGTAATCAATATAGACGGTGGCTGACCGCTCGGACACAACAAACCTCCGTAATCAAGCTGTCAGGTCAAAACCGTGTTGGACAGCGGCCTTCTTCCCAATGGAAGAAGCGGCATCATTCACGATATCGTCTGCGAGACTGACCAGCTTTTCCATACGTTCAGCCGAACCAGAAATCATCTCTTCAAGCCGCAGTTGGGCGGTCGGAGAAGAATCACCAGCACCGGTCATGCTATCGCAAAGACCCTGGAGGTAAGGAACGACCTCGCTCACGGCACCGACCACTCGATCAGATGCAGCAAGGGATTCCAGAGAGAGGCCGTCTTCACCGGCTGCTCCAGCAGAAATCAACGAGTCCCGAATCTTGTCCACGGTGCTGACCAAGGTATCGGCAGCGGAGGAAATCCCTCCAACACCTTCGACGCCCGCAGCAGCGAGCTTCGCAGCACAGAGCTTGAGGTGGTCTCGGAGACGCCCCAGTTCCATCACCTGTTCATCGTGAGCCTGCTTGGCGAGTTGGACCACCCGGGAAGCCTGCTTGCCGGGTTCGGCACCTCGACTCTCTGTGGAGGCTGAAGCCAAATCACCCTCTTCCTGCTCCCCACGGAGTTCTCGGTTGGACTGTTGGGTGAAATGCCCATCCATGTAGGCACCTTCGTCCCCGTCGCCTTCGGCGGGACCGGCAACCTCACGACCGATGTCGTCTGGATCAAAGCCTTCTTCCTTCACGACATCGAGTTCATCAAGAGCAGTGCGATCTGCGCCTGCCTGACGCTCGACGTGATCTGAAAGCAGATCACAGCGATATGAGAAATCAGTTGCGACATGGGTGGGGACTCCAAGAGCCCTCGCCTCTGTCTCAAAAAGAGTAGCGATGCGGTCAAGTGTCTGGGACACCTGCTTTGCACCGTGTGGGGTCAGAGTTGCCATTTTCTTGTGCCTCCTAAACCGGGTCGGGCCAGATTGTTCGTCTCTATCACGCAAAGGCCCTTCAGATACAGGAAGCCCTCTGCTTATATCACCAAGGTTATAGAGGAAAGATTGGGATGACTTGTTTGCCAAAGATACTGCCCTGGTCAGCGAGGCTTCTTTGGCCTGTTCCAAGATTCGCCTCACTTGCTCGGGCTCAAGTGTCCCGTCTTCCACAAGTTTCGCCAGGGCTTGCCTGAAACTTTCAGGGACTTCTTTGCCCCCTGAAAGTTTGGAATGTTCGTCTGCGAGAGCCTTATGGACCGCTTCTGTGTGTTGAGAAACAGCCTTCTGGACCTCTTCATCGGTCCCCTCTGGAGGGGTCTTCAACTTGCCTATCGAGGCAAATGCCTCGACCACGGCGGTACTGGAATGAACCCGGGCCACCGCATCATCGATCTGGTCACGTTTCTCTGACGGAGAGAGATCGGCCCACTTCTTCTTGTCCTTCTGTTCCTTCTTCTTGTCCTTCTGTTCCTTCTTCTGCTTCTTCTTCCGTTCGTCTTCCTTGCCCTTACCTGACAGAGCCTTGGCGAGCATGGGGCCTTTAGTAGAGAAGTCGTGAGAAGCGTTCCGGCGCATCCAGTCTTCCAAGAACGCTCTACCATCCCCCGTCATGGAGGAACTCTTGCTGTCCAGAGCCTTCGCCATGTCACCGTAAGGAGATTTATCGCCTCCGGTTACGGCCACGATATCGGTAGGGCTCATATCAGCGAGGGCTTCGTCGTAGATCCGTTTGGATTCATCGCTGCCGGGATCGTCAGCGATCTTTAGGACATCCCCCATCTTCCCCTGGCTCTGAAGGGATTTGATCATCTGGAGCACACCCGCTGATGGGGCGTCCCCGGTATTCCCAAAGGAATCGGGCTGGTCATTGAGCAATCGGGCAGTAGCGAGAGAGTTCCGTACAGCCTTGACTTGCTTGTACTCCGCAGACCTCTTTTCGTCCTTGAGAGTCCCGTCTACATTGGTCAGTGAAGAAATCCGGTCATTGAGCTTGTGGAGGATTTCCTCTTGCTCCTTCTCCTTCATGGAGCCGAACTGGACGACGGCGATGTTAGCCCTCTCACCCAGCTTCTCTGGGGTGGCTTGATCAGCGTCGTTCTTGATCTTGGAGCCACCAGACCACATCGGATTGAACGTGACCTGCTGGGCGATCTGGGAGTAAGCGATGGATTCTGCGAGTTCCTCGACCGAAACCCGCTTCTCCGCTTTGGCGAGCCTTGCCTTTGCAGCCCCCAGACTCCCCTCGACCCCCTGGACCTGCTCTTCTAACTTGGCCTTCTGCTCTTCCTTCTCTTCTGGTGACCCCTCACCGGACTCCAACGCTTTGAGTTGCTCCCCCAAGTCCTTCAGATTTCTCTCGGATTCCTTGACCTGGGACTGGGCTGCCGAGAGCTTCTCGAAGGGTTCAGTGTCCACACCACTCCGAGATGCCCTGGACTTATCCAATACCCAATCGGGGGTCTTACCCCCAACAGCCATCACATCAATAGCCTTGTTGATATGCCCCTGGACAGATTCGGACAACTCCAGTTGTTGGTCTTGGTCCAACAGCGCCATCGCATCTGCAATAGACTTCTTGGTTTCCCACATCGGCGAAGCGGAAGCCATCTGGCCTTCAAGCCGATTGACCGTCTTTGTGATCTTGTCTGCATCAGCTTTTAGCTTCTTGATCCTGCTCTCGTCCCGGGCTTTCTGGGTCTCACCTGCCCGAAACAACCCACCTTCGAGATCCTCCATCTCTGCAAGAAGTTCAGCCCGTTCTTGGTAAAGCGAACCGAGTTCTTCCTCGGTCTCTTGCAGATCTTCGCTGCCATCGCCCATCTCTACATCAAAGGCATCTGCAATCGTGGCCTCCAACGCTTCGACGGCCTTTTCGATTCTTTTGGTCTTGTCTTCGGGGGACTCTTCCTTGGGAGTCTCCGAACCTTCACCCTCGTCCTTACCCTCGTCCTTACCCTCGTCCTCGTCTGTCCCTGGATCGTCCCCTGCAAGCCACGCCTCGGCGTCTTCTTTGGTCTTGAACTTCTGCTGTAAGGGCAGACCATCCTTATCCATCAAAGACTTGTGCTTGGCCTTGAAAGGCTTGCCACCCTTCTCTTTGGTCTCCCAAAGATCTCCTGGTTTCCGTTCCACGGCTTCCAAGTACCGAGAGGCAACTCGGTCAAGGGACTCTTCGTAAATGGTGTCCTTTAGATCAAAGGTGTCCTGCTGCTTGTTGGACACGAACCCGACTCGGGCCTTCAGCTTCTTCTTGCCCTTGGCAGGGGTGACACCCTTCGCCAAGAGATCGTTCGAGTACACGGGACTGGTCCCATCGGTCGCCACCGTGATGTGTGCAATCTTGTTGCTGCTCGTCACCCCGGCAACCTTGACCTTGACGGTTTGGCACTTCTCATCTGCCGCCCAACCGACGATCTCCAAAGGAGCAGAATCGCCCATAGGTAGCGCCTTGACCTCTTCTGGGCTGGGCTTGAACTTGATCGTCATATGGTGGGCGAACCGCTTGGAAAGAAGGGGGATACCCGTCTCTTTCTCCCACCACCGGAACAACGCAGAGGGGTCGTCGAGAATGACTGCTGTAAAGAGAGCCTTTGGCTTCTTGGCGGCAATCCTCTTGTAGTTCAGCGACAAGTCACGGTCTCCTTCCTGGCCCTGCGTCTCGATATCTGGATCATCGACATCAAGTCGGCGCTTACGGAGATCGTACCGTGGGGGCTTCTTTTTTGGGTTGGGCTGGGACATATCTTCGATAGCTTCGTCCTCCTTCTCGGAAGGAGCCTTGGTAGCCACCCTTGTGGCCTCCCAACGAACCGCATGAATCGCTGCCCTTTCGCTGGTGTGCTTCTCAATAGAGAACCCCTCGCCCAAGGTCGAATACCAGCCATGCCCGAACAAATAGACATAGCCTTTGGGGTCGAAGCTGCGAAACCCGACCGGGCTGCCCTTCATTTCCTCCACACCCCAATCGAACACTGCCTTCACAATGGTCGATTTGGAGAGAAGACCTCGGAGCCATCGTAAAAGCCCCGCCTCTCGATCCAGGGCGGCCTTCTTGACGGACATATCCTCGATGACCGTGCCGTCCTTCATATAAGCATCCTCCAAGCCTGGGACCAAATACTGATCCTTCAGCATCGAAGAGGTATGCCCCACGGTCTTGGAGACCTCTTCCAAGACCTTCTTGAACTCATCTTTGAGGATTGCATCACGCTCTTTCCGGTCTACCGGAAGCTCCGGTCCGTCCTTACGAACGGCTTTCAGCGCATCCTGCATCTCACGATTAGCGTGGAACCCCCGAAGGTCTTTGGCGGTCACATCGTATTGATCGAGGTATTCGTTCACCTCTTTACCGTCGATCTTCTTCTCGATGCCCTCCCCCTGGAAAGCCAGAATGGAGTCCTCGGATTGCTTGTCTTTGACGGCCTCTTCCAAGGCTTTCACGACGTACTCGTTCTCGACGGTCTTATCGTGCTTGACCCCCGACTTACCTGTGTACTTGAGGCGAGCCTTGCCCCCTTCAAACGACACATGCCGCTTCTCCAAACAGGTCACCCCATAGTGGCCGTCCTCGGCAGACGAGGTGTTCCCGACCCGCTCGTAGGTTTCGTTGATTAGGGCAATCGCCAGGGCAGTCAATCGGGTCTCATCATCCTTGGATTGGAGGTCTTTCTTGACCTTCGCTCGGAGATCGGAGATCGACGATTGGAGCTTGTCCAACCGCTCCGCTTTCTCTTCATGTCGCTGCTGGACCTGACGGGGGCCATACTCGTAGTGGGTATTCCCCTCTTCGTCTTCCGTCTTGGACTTGTACTTACCTTCCAAGTACCGGGCAGCGACTATGTTGGACAATGGGATCATTGAACCTCCATGAAAAGGAGGCGATAGAGCGATTACCCGTTAGAAGCGGTCATCGCCTTCCGCTGGTGGTTCATAGTTCAACCCGAGCTTTTCGGCGATTAGCTGGACGACTTCAGTATTTTCCAGGATCTTATCTGCGGCACTGGAGTAAACCGAACGCATCATCTCATTATACATGGGATCGTTGATGGACCAGAGGTCACGTTCCAGCTTCATGCGTGTGCTGACCGGATCGATATTCAAGAGTTCCAAGATCACGTCAACATCCAAACTGCCCTTCTGATACAGATTGAACAACGCATCGAACGTCTCACTATTGTCTCGCAGTCCAAGACGGGTGAAGCTCAACTTCGGATAGATGATCTGCTCACCAAGTAGTTCATCCTCTTCGATGAACCCCATGCGGCGGCACATCGGCTTGAAGATGTATTCGTCAACGAAATCTTGAAGAATCTCCCGCAGGAGCATGTATCGAGTGTTGATGACTTCCAGATTGATCCGGTCGCCCGAGTAGGAAGACTCCCCTGAAAGGAGGCTCTCCGTGACCCCAAGACCCGAATACATCTGCCGGTCGGTCAGATCGTACTCGCTTGAAAGCTCCAGCAGACGGTTGGTGTTTCCCCCACCCATCTCTTCCCAAGTGACTTGGAAGTTAGTGACGATGGTGTAGTCAGGGTCTTGAAGACACAGATCGATCTGGTCACGCAGTTCCTCGGTATCCGCCGCATCCATGTCCTCTGCATAAACCAACCGATACGGGGTCATGTGCCTGGAGGCGATGCTGGTCTGGGCCTGTCGGAGTTTATCTCGATAGACCAACACCCGAATGCACCGTTCAAGGATTGAGTGCCCTCGGGGCTCGTACTGGGACTTCTTCCGACTCATGTAGTACACGAACGACCCTGCATCGGGGTCCGTGTTCAAGGGGATGTTGCGGCCTTCTTGGATCGCCTCCACAACATCTCTCGGCATCGAGTTCACGATCCGTTGGGCCTGGACATCCCCCTGGTTTGCCTTCTGAACGATGTCCTTGGTCTTGGAGTCTGGGATTAGCTCAATGATCTTCTCGCTGGTGAACGGGAAGCTCTCCATGTGAATCTGCTCTGGGGGCAAAACCCGCACCGCAGACCACCCATGAAAGTTCCGCTGCATCCAACGGACCTCACGCTCATCGGCATCCTCACGCTCATGGTAAGTCTCGGTCACTTCCCCATCCTCGGTCAGTTCCCGTCTGGCTTCCTCCCGAATGTCTTGGGGCATGTCCTCGGAGATGTCCTCAACGAAGATGAAGACCTCTCCAAGCAAGTAGTAGTCATGGACAATCTCGATGAGCCTATGGAGCAGACCTTCTTTCTTGCTCCACCGCTCACAGAAATCGAGGGCTTGTTGGGCCAAAGTACGGTCTTCAGCTTTTGGCATCCCCAAACGAATCTTGGAAAGGGGAAGCTCCGTATGAAGATCGATAGCCTGCCCAACGAAGGGATCTGTCTGGTAGAAGAACCGATAGTAGTTCCGCTGCTCATCAAGAGACTGCGGAAGCTCCAAAAAGTCTGTTGAAAGCTCGGGGGAATAGAAGTTCCCCCCAGAGCCTCCGGTCGTCCCACCGCCTGTGAAGGCCACCCTCGAACGCATCGCAGACGTGACCACCACCTTGCGTGGTTTGCCAGTAGTCACCTTCGGTCTGGCTGGGGCCTTCCCTACAACCTTCGTGTCATTGGGGTTGTTCATCTTTGCCATCAGTTATCACCAGTCACCGGTCGTTCGAGAGATACTACCGGCGTCTTTTCTACCACGGGTGGTTCTATCATCAGATCGGGATCTTCAGTGTTGGTGTGAGAACCCAACACTCGGATGGAATCGAGGGCTCCCAACGCTCTGTCGGTATCCCGGATAGTGCGCTTGATCCGTGTCCTCTCCAAACCAAAAGCGGCCTTCTTCTCCAGAGAACGACAGGTATCCAGCACCGCCAACAAGGATTTATGAGCCGTGCGGATCTTTGCGTGGATCTCCCTGTCTTCTGGAGACGTAAGCGTGCTACTGATTCGTTTGAGGTATCGTGACATCAACCTACCTTACCCTTGCCAGTCCACTTTTCTTTATTAGTGAGGAAGCCTTTTTTGTAAGCCATCTTCACGATTCTCTTGAGTAGGTCAGTATCCGCCGGAGACCCCTTGAAGATTCCCTCCCACGTTCCACCGATCTTCACAAACGCATCCGAGATGCGGTCAAACTCGCTGGGCTGGGAATAGACTTTCCCCTTGTAAAGCATATTGACGATCTTCTGAATGAAACGATGGTCTGCTCTAATGGGAGAAATGGGGGATAACGTAGCCATTATCGAACCTTCTTCGGCCCTTTGAGCCGATCTATTTGCCTGGATTCGTGGCTGCCGCTCCGCATGAGCTTCCTCCGCAAGTGGGTCGGTTGGTTTCTGGGGATGGCATTACCACGCCCTCCTTTAGCAAAGTAAATAGGCTTTCCAAGCTGTTGACTGGCAAGCCACACCATACGAACAAGTGCATCACTCATATCATCGTGCTTACCCCTGACGTTAGGGGCCTCAACAGTCGTCAGGTACTTGGAGTGTTGCTTCGCTTGAAGCTCTAACAACTCTGTGAGGTAGGGGCAGTGTTCTTGGCCGTCTGGGATTGGGTGGTCATACAGGACCAACCGCTTATCCCACATCATGTCCTTGAAGGTCTTGAAAATCTCGGAGACCAAGTTCTTCGTCATGTGCCTGGACTCCATCTGGCGCAGCCCTCTCTTCGCCAGGGCTTGCTCCAACGGGATTCCAGCCCACTGATCGAAGACGCCCTCGGTGATAAAGAACTTCTTGCCCAGATCCGCAATCCAATCCGCGACATCCTCGAACTCCAAGCGGTCTTGATCCTTGTACTTTCCAACACCCGCTCTGATCTGCTCGATGTAATCGAGAACGACTACTGAACCTCTCTCCTTATCTGCCTCGATATGACCAATGGCAACGGCAGTGCCGTCCCCGGCCAACCCAAGGTCGAGCCCAAGAAAGTGTGGGGACCGTGCTTTCGCTCCTGTACGGGGCCTACGATCTGGATCAACGCAGGCCATCAAGTCTTCCTTGCGTTCAATCCATCCACGGGTTCTGTCCGTGAACTCCCCGCCGTACTCCGTAAAGAAGACAATCGGGTCTTTCTGGTAGTGCTTCTCGAACTCGCTTGCAGGGACGGTGGGGTTCACCTCCCAGGTTGGGGCCTGGATCGCCAGCATGTTCTTGCTCGCTGGACCCCCAGACATAGCGATCTGGAACAACTTGTAGAACTGTCCTTGTCGTCCCAAGGGGGATGAGATGGAGATGATTCGACCCTCAACCGGACCAATCGGTATTCGAGCATCGTCTGGGTCTTTGGGGGAGAACGCCGATGTCGAAGGCGTCACAGCATTGTAGACTTCTTCAGCCCCCGACTGACCTTTGTCAGTGAAGTGGGCCATCTCATCGAGAATCACGACCAAGTTACCCGCACCACGAAGACCCTTCGCCACGCAAGATCTGAAGGTAATCTTCAGAGTCGCCTTGGCCGTTGGATCATTGTCGTATGAACCGTACTTCTCGATGTCCGAAGGGGTCTGAAACCGGGCATAGGACATCGTGTTGTTCGCCGTGTAGGGCGAGAAGAATGCACAGTTCCGGTAATGCCCCGACACCTCTTGATAGAGCAGACCAGCTTGGTCCTTGTCCGTAGCGACCGAGATAATCTGAATGTTGTTCCCAGAAGGCAGACCGTAATATCCCTGCGGATTCCCCTTGGAGATAAGCCTGTACGTCTCGTAGGCGGCGATACAAGCAGAGATAGCTGTCTTGCCTGACCGTCGTCCGATGGAGAGAATCATCTCTCGGCGTTCCTCACCAGGAATGATCTCTTGGACGTTACAGCGGCCCTCTTCATAGAGCTTCCGAAGATAGCCCGCCTCGGTCATGTACTGGTAGTCGTCCCGCCGCCAGTCTGAAACAGGGACGTTCTTGTCGATGTCATTGAGGGGTATCCCGTAGTGAGCCTTCAGAATGATCTTCTGGACGGGAAAGAGCTTCATAGCGAGACCCCAATCGGCCTCGATGAACTCAATGATGTCGGCTGCTTCCGTGTCGTTGTCGGTAGGAGACCTCCCAATCGTAGATGCAATAGTCGAGAGGCTCATCAGTCCCTCTTCATACGATTCTTCGCTTCATCTTCCCATTCATCAGCAAGACGTTGGGCGAGCTTGGCGAACACCGTCTCGATCATCTCGGGTCGCAGCCCTGTATCAGACAGGGCACCTCGGAAGGTTTCCATGATGAACGAAAACAACTTCTTGAACGAGGCAGATTCCAGATCAACGGCGGTATGAGAAAGCTGATCCTTCCGCTTGAGCCATGTGTCCCCGATAGCTTTCAGCGCACTGACACGCCGCATGGAGATGTGGCTCGTCTCCTTGCCCTCACGTTCAGCAGAGGTACGCTCGAACGAAAGGGAGGCTGCTTCATCGGCGAGTCCAACGAGAACATGATCCAACACCTCGCCGGACGAGGGCTTGCCCTTGGCCGTCCGAAGAATCGCATCGCTTTCCAACACCACTTGCTTCTGACGGACATGCTCGGCAACAGAGTCGTTGACGGGTTTGAGTGGAGGGGCTGCCTTGCGACCCGGCTTACCCTTCATCACGTAGGGGAGTCCGTCCCCCTTCAGAATGACTATATCTTTGTCATGGAGATCGTCTTTGTCCCGCCATTTATTGTGGCCGAACTCATCCTTGACCTTGACCCGAGTGACCTCTGGGTCGAGTGCATCAATGATGTCTTGTCTCTCACCGTGTGTTTGCTTGGGCACTGGCACCTCCTACTGATTCTACCGTCAACTTGGAAGTGCCTGCTCCTATCTGCTGAACGGTTATTTTCTATTCATATCTGTATATCAGCCCGCCATCGTGTGAGACGGTGCGCCAATAGTAGTACCCGTCAGGGTCAGATACCCGTCAGTAGGGCTCAAAGTAAAGTTCGTTGCTGTGGCCTTTTCAACCTTGTCGAAGACGGTCCGAGAGGGGCCAGATGGTCCAGTCACAGTCACCGTGTCCACGCCATCAGTCGCCGCACTAAACCCTGGAAGGTTATTGATCGCAGCCACGATGTTAGCTGCGATGTCTGCGGCTACCTCACTGTCAGCAGTGAAATGATGATCTGCGATCAAGACATGCTCTCCGATATGAAGCTCCGACCGGCTAACCGAAGTCGCACCGAGAAGACCTGTCTCGAAATCGTTGCTGGCTACCGTGATGGTGCCCGTGGCTCCAGAGACGCTTCCCGTGATCAGAGCGTTGACGTGCCTACCACCACCCGTGGAGATCTGCTGCTGTGTGACCGCACGGCGGTCCACAGTGGAGTTGATACCCTGGCTCGGGTCAGAGGGTGAGCTAATACCGGCTACAAGCGTCTTGAAGGACTTTCCGGCTCGTACATTGGATGGCTTCTTCATGGCTGCCCGCTCCCGACCTTTTCGATCATCTTTCTTGCCTGTTTAGCGATGTCCTTGATTCGATTACCCCCACTCCAGTCGAAAGAATCAGAATCGCCCGACTCGGCAAAGACCACTGTGCAGCTACCGCTCAACTTCCCACTGCTGCTGTGAAAGTACGCCACCAGTTCGTAGGGTCGGCCCTTCCAAATCGCCTCTACCCGAGCACCGGCAGGGCCATAAGAGTGGTCATGTGTAGGCTTTCCAAGGAGGGGTGTATCTTTCGCCATCCCCATCGTACAGATACCCAGGCACAGATCATCGAGTCTGCCTTGTGCAGTGTCGGGGGTCGAAGCAGCGGTCTTGCCGAACCACGCCTGCTTCAAGACCTGCTCGGACTTCTCAACATCATCCAAGCCCTCGGGCATATCCTCGTCAGTCGGATGGTCTGTCTTTATGACAAGGCGATTGAGCGTAGAGAAAGCCTCACCCCCAGGTTCCTTGTCACGAATCTCTGAAGGGGTTGGAGGCGTCTTGGGACCGTCTGGAGAACTTGGGTGATTGGAATCAGCCTTGGATTGGGCGAACTCTCGGGTCTCCCTCGTCAGGGGGTTGTCGAAGAACAGATGGGCTGCGCCTCCGCTCCCAGAGTCGGCTTCGCCTTCCTCGGGTTCGTCGGTCTTGAACCAACTCTTACCCAGTTCACCCTCGGCTGGATCAACCAAGTCCTCTTCCTCGGCGGTCTTGCCGAACCACTGTCCAGCCAGCTTTTGGGCTGCACTTTTCATTAGTTCCCTCGGGCTGAACAATCCAAAGTTCTTGGGGTCCAAGACGGAATCCCGAACCTTGTCCCCACGCTCTACAACGAAGTCTGTGGTGCCACGGAAAGCGGCATCTCCGTCATCTCCAGCCTGGGATTGGTTTGAGTATGGCCCGTAGGTGTCTCCATCCTCGGTGCTGACGTACCACTTGCGGGGGTCCAGATCCTTGAGACCCTTACGCCCTGCCTGCTTCTGGTCCTGTCCCGCCAGCTTGCCTCCCGTCATACGGGAAAGCTGCTTGTAGGCGGCAGGTGCGTTTTTCTTGGCTCGTTCGACCTTATCTTCCCCTCTGGGGGTGTCTTCAAGACTGTTCGACAAACGGTCAGTAGACCGCTTGAGGTCAGAATCACTCATCTGCTGAATCTGCTCTGCCGAGTAGTTGAACTCCTTTTCAAGAGCATCATGGAGCGCATAGAAGTAACCAATCAGGTTCTTTCGACCTCTTGGTAGCGATGCGGCTTCCAGACCTTCACTGTAACGAGGCCCGCCTACGGTTCCCATAGGTGCCCCAAGAGGGTACTCGCCGTCTGCGTGCCTGTTCATATCTCTAACCCTTGTCCATCAGTGTGGCTGCTTTACTGATCATACCTAACCTCTACTTGCCCGTAGCTGACGACGGCGTTGAAGGTAGGCCAAGCGTGCTTGCTTACCAGACGAAGGGGAGCGAGGCTCGGTAGTGACACCGGGGAGGCTCCCCGATTCTTGAGTCTCACGAAGTTCCCGGTTCTCTTGCTGGGTGAACTCTCCACCCATGTACGCCTCATCACCGTCCAAAGACTCCAAAGGACCACCAACCTCACGGCCAATGTCTGATGGGTCCATGTCGGAGGCAACTTTGGCCTTTTGGATAGCCTTCGTCATCGCTTTTTCCATAGCGGCGTCAGCTTCTTCTGCTGTTGCACCGCTCTCATAAGCAGACTTACTCGCATCCCAGATCTTTGGGATCGACATCATGTTGATGGTGATCCGATTACCCAACCGGGAGTAGGTACTGTTGATGTGCTTGTCCAGCTTCTTACCTTTCAGCGGCTTCGCATCAGCAGCGGTCTTACGAAGCTCCTGCAAGCGAGCCTTCTTCTTCTTCTCAAACTTCTCCAAAAGCTCGGCGGGCATCTTGCCGTCGTCCTTCTTCTTGTCGTCCTTCTTGTCGTCCTTCTTGTCGTCGGACTTGGACTTGGCCTTACCGGCGGCAGCAGGGCCTCCAGACTCACACATCTCACGCATCTTCCCGGCGGGCATCTTCTCGCAACCCGCAGCCTTGGCCGCACGAAGCACACGAAGACGGCGTAGGGTCTTCAGCCGAGCTTGCTTACCGGGTGCCGGGGCACGAGGGCCGTCAACCGGGGATGAACCCAGGTCGCCTGCTTCCTGTCGGTCTGAAAGCTCACGCCAGATCTGTTGTGTGAAATGACCACCCATGTACCCGCTCTCGTCGGCTTCTGATTCCAGGGGGCCTGCGTTCTCACGAACGATGTCCTCTGGATCGAAGTCCGCCAGGACAACTTTCAAGATGTCCTTCCGAAGCTCGGGGTACTGGTGGGCCATGCGAACCATTCGGCTCAAAAAAGTCATGGGAGTCATGGGATACCTCACTCGATTTCAATGCCACCGAAGAAGACATCGCCAAGGTCTTCATAATCGGGTGCTTCTTCATTTATTGAAAGATTGTCAGATGCAAGGGTCAGGCTGAACTCTTGCGGATCGTGAGTCGGAGCAAAAAGGTTGGCCGTCAACTCGGCATCCGAAGCCTCTGCCTGACGGATCATCTCACGCTGATAGGCCGCTTTATCTTCTGCGGGAAGCTCATCCATCAACTGCTTCCCGTATTTTGTGCATGTGCCTCTGGAGTTGCAGGTACAAGCAGCACACTGCGACATAGACATCACGAACTGAAGATCGTTTGTACGGTGCCGCTTGGCCCCATCCTCGCATCCTTCCAACCCTGTCGGAGTCGCATACGCCGCTGCATCCACATAGAGATGTCCAGAGACGCCCTCATACTGCTTACGTGCCTCGGCGAGAAGATCCTTGGTAGCTGTTCGTAGCCCCTTGGTGAACCGTAGCTTGAGAATCTGCGTCAGGTCTGTACCTGCCATGCCCTCGGACATCTGCTTGCGAGCCCACCGGAGCATCCCTTTGATCTCACCAGCACGGAAACCGGATGTCTTGGCCGCCTGAATGATCCTGGCGTCTTCCCCAGTGAACCCAGTGAAACTCTCTGACTTCTGGGAGACACCTTCATAGGCTGCACCGTCATACTGCTTGGCCTTCTTGGAACGGATCTTCACAAGCTCCTTGTTCTCGGAGATGATCTCGGAAGCCCCCTTCAGCAGTTCTTCAGCAGAACCCTCTGTCGCCAATAGAACCTGTGCGTCCCGTTCGGGGATGAGCCCTGCGTCAGCCCACTTCTGGATCTTGACCTTGGCTTGCTTCACCCGACCTGCCTCAACTGCGGCTGTCTTCTCGGCTACCTTGTCCTCGGCAGTTGCCAACCTCTTCCAAGCGGCGTCCTCCGAGATGTTCGGTGTGTCCAGAACCCCAAGGCCGGTTCCCTCGTAATCAGAGGTCGCCGTCCGTTGGATCAATGCAACACCGATCTTCAGAACGTCCCGGGGGTCTGCCTCCGACGCAACGAGCCGCCGTGCTTCTTTACGATTCAGAAGCCCTGCTTCCAACCACCGAATGATCTGATGGTGTGCTTTCTTACGGACAGAAGCAGCTTGTCGGCCTGCCAAATCCACGATCTCTTGCTCGGTAGGCTCCGCTTCAGCAAAAACCTTACGTGCGTCCGCATGACTAATGGTGTCTGCGGGTCGAACATCTACCGGCTTGGTGCGCTGGGCCTGCTTGGGGCTCAAGTTCTTCGGAATAGACAAGAACGCCAGCCGAAGGATCTCTTTGGGATCTCCCTCGGAAGCGACCTTGAACCCGGCAGACTGGAGACGGGGAGCGTAGAGCCGATATGCCTTTTTCCAAGGCACCTCGTCCACCACCTCCATCTTTAGGACATCACCAAGGGGCGAACCCTCTTCAGCGATGACGTAGCGCACTGCGGCACACTTGCGGCGAAGGGTCTTCTTCCACTTACCGTTGTGAAGCCCGGGGAAGGCTGCGGCGTAAATGAAGACGTTGCCTGCGAGGCCATGTTCGTCTTTGACTTGGCGTAGGTCATCCTCGACCAGATGGAAGTCGTGGCCGAGAGTCTCGGCTGCTTCTTTGAGGATGTCCTGGATTGGATCACCATAGGCAGATCGTCGGTGTGCTCGGAACACAACTCGATCCAACTCATCTTGGGCCGCCTGCTTTTCAGGCTTCTCACCACGAAGGGCTGCCTCGTAATCGGCAACGGCTTTATCCACGTTGGGAACGATTCCGTCCGTCCTACGATCTACGCCCCAGGCTTGTTCAAGCTCGGCGATACCTCGATTTACGGGGTTCTTGGGAAGTCGTGCGGGATCTTGTTCACCGTGCAACCAGCCCAAGCCAGCCAGGGAACCTTCCTTCATCAACTCGGATAGATCGCCAATGCCTTCATGCTCGGAGCGACAAATACCTACGGGGATGTCATCCGCTTCACCGACCTTTGGATCGGACACAAGGCCGTCAGGCAACTGGGAAAGTCCTCGGGCTTCTGGGAGCCGTGCTCGATCCAGAACGCCATCGCCGTAATCCATGTCGAAGTCAAAGCCGTCCATCCCGTAGTTCCACCCATTGGAAGGCGTGAAATCGGTGGGGAGGTTTGACCCTGCGTTTTTCTTCTTACTCATCGTGTTCTCCCCGCATGTATCGGTCAGCGAGCATTGAGGATGGGGTCTTGCGACGAGCGGTCTTGATACGAGCGGTCTTGCCGTGTGCCGCATCCATCTCTTCTTCCTCTTCGTCAGCCCACGATTCGGGATCTTCCTTGATTTCCTCGGCGTCTTGGACGATCTGCTCGACCTCGGCCCGGTCTTCTGGGTCTTCCTGACGGGAAATAGCTGCCCAATGGGGTGCCCGCACTTCGTCGTAGATCGTGTCCGTCAAAGCAGAGAGAGCCTCGACCACGTTCATGTACTGCCGACGCATCTCGGCGATCTTCTGGATGTACCCCTTGCCGCCCAACGACCCATCTGGGCTGACATCGGCAGACTTGAGCCTTGCGAACTTGTGATAGGCCGATATGGCGTGGCCCAGCGATGCCGTAGTGGCTCGTAGGATTCGGGCTAACGCCCTGACCTTCTTCGGATCGAAGGCATAGTCAGGACCAATCCGACGTTCCTGGGGGCCTGTGTCATTCCATGCCCACTGGGAAGAATCCCCCGATTTGTCCTTGATAAAACGGACTTCTCCTGCCGTTTTGGACAGGGATGCCAGTTTCTTTTGGGCAACTCGTTTTGGATCTGGTTCAATCACACCAATACCTCTCGTTCCTACATCACGGGCATCATAGGAAGATTACCTGCCGTCACTGCCAAGGGGGCGTCTCCACTGGAGAAGTCCTGTTCAAGCATGGCGAGATCCAGCGACAGCTTTCCACCCGAATACGTGATGTAGCGTTTCCCCATACACAGCATGAGCCTTACAACGAAGGCGATGGGGAGCAAAGTGAAGGTTCCGAATCCAAGTCCGTTCATCAAAGCGCCTAATGCAGACCCAGGAACCGACCCGATCAAGTCCCCCATTGAGATCTGACCTGCCATAACCGCCCCAAGAGCATCCAAATCCCACTCGAACTCAACCACGTTCATCCAAATCCAGATGAACATGGCGACCATTAGAACCTTGCTGACCCTCGGCAGATGCTTTTTGAGCCAGATGTCAAACTGATCCACCTTGGGTCGGACATTCTTCTGAAGCCAACTCTTGAACCCTGGAAGCTGCTTCATCCCCGATTCAAGCATGGCATTCACAGAGAGCAGCTTGGATTCATCCATCGTGTAGAGCTTCAAGGGCCAGCGTTGAAATGCCTTGCCGATCCCCTCCCGCAGTGCCTTGAAGCCTCTTTCAGCCAAGTCCTTGATATGCTTGGGGCGAAGCTCCGTGAGCTTCGCTACACCCAGAAACTCCTTGAACGAGACCCACAGCTTCTTCCCCTTCTTGAGAAAGAACTGGACCATCTCCTTCAGCTTCTTGACCAACCCCCCAAAGGCAACCTTGCCCTGGTGCATTGGTAGATAGAAATGTTCGGCAAACGCCTCTATGACCTCGGGTGTGAAGTCCCACAGCGCAGCAGACCGGGTGTGAAATGACGTTTCACCCATAAAGGCTTCTCGGGCGGCCAAACGGCACAAATGTCGGTCGGCTACCCTACACGCTGAAGATGGATCATAACTCATTCATCACACCTTGAGAGGCTCACCACCATCATCAAAGAGGCGGGAAATGACGTAATCTTCTCCATCCTTGGATACAGACCAAAGATCCTTGGTTGCCTTATGGACCAGTTCACCCTCTTTCTCCCCGGCAGACATAAACAAGGATGAGATATCTCCAAGGTTAGAGGTCCGCAGAGCCATCGACTGGGCCTGCTTGATGCTTCTACGCAGATGCGTGGTGTCCATCGGACAGAACTCACCCGTGTCCCACTTCACGAAGACCCGAGTGTTGTGGGCCGTGATGTCCCCGAACGCCGAACGGACCATCACAACGGTCCCCTCTGTTCCAGGGTGAGGTGGGTTGTCATAAGACATGACAGCACCGAGAGCGCCTGCAAAGCGAACCCTGGTTCCCGCTTCCACGGGTAGGCCGAGTGCGTTCCTCTCACGGTCTCGTTGGGTAAGGGCTTGGAGAGATGAAGTTCGACCGTCTTCGAGATTGGTGGCGGTCAGTGTTTGATCTACGGCACCCCCCAGAAAATGATCAATCGACCCTACGGTATCTTCAGTCGCAGCAGTCCTTCCGAACGCCGACTGCATCAAAGTGTCCCAAAAATCGCTCATTACATTCTCCTATGGGCTGCCCAGCCTACAGTTGTGGTTTGCACCCCACCGGGGAACTCGATGTCGAACCCTGTGGCTGCTTTATTGGTAGTGATAGCCAGAGCATTGAGCCCAACCTCCAGCGATACCGTGTAGGAATCGTCTGGATGAGCGACCGTGAACGCCACTGAAACCGTGTCTGCGGTAGCAAAGTCAGCCGTACCGATCTGGAGTGGCTCGGCCAGCGTGCCTGCGCCTGCAACAGCCCCACGGCTGCAACCCACCAAGGTCGCTGCGGAGGTGCCATTCAGGGTCACATCCCCAAGGGCACAGCCAACGGCTGCCAATGAGCGGTCTCCGTTCATCGTCAGATTGGCAACGCTGCCACAGTTCGAGATGGATAATGATCCATCTCCTTCCAGGTTTGCGGAGATGGGTGTAGCCAACGTCGAGGTCGAAGCGACCGCTGTGCAGTTGGCGACACGATATTGTGAACCCACTGCGGAAGGCTTGGTAGCCGATGCGTCCTCGTAATCCAGTTGAAGACCGACAACCTCGTTGACGCTATCGAGCGTGAACTCGGCGACTTCTTCAACCAAACAAAGAGCAGTTGGGGCGCTGGCCCCCATGTCCCCACCTTGGACGTGGACCACGTTCACGGAGCTTGCCCGAACCGGGTAGCCCCCTGCGCCTGTGGCTGTAAGTTTGCAGCCCTCAATGGACACCCCAACCGCTCCGATTTCGGAGGCAGCGCCTCCGATCACCCGAATACAGGCATACCCATCATGGGCGTTCGTGACGTGGAGGTTCCGAAAGATGGCTTGCTCGGGGACTGTCCCCCCGCCTTCTTGGATCGTGATCGTATCTGCCGGGTCGGTGTTGGGGGTCGCTTCAGTAGCCGATTGGATCACCGCACCACCAAGTCCTACGAGATGTACCCCATTACGGGAGATCATAAGGTCTTCTTGGTAGACGCCTGGGCATATCAACACGACGTATGGATCGGTGTCACTCGACGAGACAGGGATCGCATCGAGGGCAGCTTGAATCGCAGAATAGGGGGCACCTGTTCCGCTCTTGCCCACGACCAAAACCCCGGTGATTCCTTGGATACCAGCCAACTCGGAGAGCTTGACGCCGCCCGTGACAACAGCGTCCACGAACTTCAACGCCCCGTCAGCGGCGTTGCGGGTGATCGTCAGAGTATCGCCGCTACCGGGCTCAATCTGAAGTTGATCTATTTGCAAAGGATCTTGGGCCATTTCATCCTCACACAAATACGTCGTAGCCAACATCACCCGTATAGGTGATGCCAGTTTCGATAGTGAATCCGGTAATCGTTTTGCTAATCACTCGAACAAGAATGAAGTCCTCGGTCGAAAAAACCACCCGGTAGTTGGTGTTGGACATGGCCGTATCAAACGTCACGTCCTTGCTTGTCTCGATATCAAAGCTCTCAATACCGTTGCTTGCTGATGTCTGGGCCACGAGATCCTCCACCTGACCAATCGCCGTCTGGATGTCATCCAATACAGCTTGTGGGAGAGACGAGTATGAGTCTTGGATCAACCCATTAGGCGTCTGCATGTTTCGCACGGAGACCACCGATGAAGAATCCAAGACCACGTTGAAGTAGTAGCTTTCCTCCCCCGATGAGGACTTGTAGGAAAACTCGGATTGAACAAGCGATACGGCCATTGTTACCAAATCCCCGTAGTCTCAAAGCCGCGCTTCTCGAACCAATCTTTGAGGTTTATCAAGGACGTTCGGTTGCCCGACCAAAGAGTGATGGAGTCGAAACCTTCTTCAATCCCCATGTCAGTGATGGGCTCTACCCCCGCCATGCGAATCTTGGCATCACGGAGAGAGCGTAGGAGGCCAGGAAGATTACGGATTTCAATGGCCCCGAAGTACACCTTGAGACGGTACTCTTCAGTCGCCTGCTTACGGAGCCATTGGCGAGCCAAGGACTTCGCCATAATGACTCGTCTTTCTGAAGGTTTCTCTTTTTTTGCCATCGTCTTTACCCGCCTGTGGAGCCTCACTGGAAGGTAAGCAATAATCAGAATACCGATACGGCCCGTCAATCAACGGTATACATGACTGGGCTGGCCTGTGGATTCCTCTGAACCTCCCGAAGAATGTTCAGATTCTCGGAGATGGTCGTAAACAACGTGGCATAATCCATCATCCTGGTGTTATTTGACATCCTCTTGATAGAGCGGATGAAGCGGTGGCGTACAAGCCCCTGGCTAACACCAAGCCTCTTGGCAACTTCGCTCTGACAGGTCGTATCGAACATCAAGGCCATGATGTCCACGTCCAGCGGGTCCGAGAGGAACTTCCGTAAGTCATCTACCAGCTTGTCCCGACAGATATCAGGAAGCTCCAAGATGAACTGGATGCGGGCAGTGGCCCTTTGTAGTCGATAACAGACCGTTGGTTGGCTCACGTTGAAGATGGAAGCGATGTCGGTCTGCTTCAGGTGCCGGAAGTAGTAGAGGTCTATGAAGTCGGCCTCTCTTGGGGGGAGATCCCCCAAGATCCTTTTGATTCGGTCGATCTTTTCGAGTGCCTCGTCGTCCGGTTCGGTGAATATCGAATCCAACGCCGAGATGCCATCTTCGTTAGCAAACCTTGTTTCTATTTCCGTTGGATCGATCATATGGTGTCCTGTCCATCTACCCATTGGCTCCCCCTTCCTCTGTGATTTCCATGAAGATTCGAGGCAGCCGAGTAATAACGCTCAAAGAGCGGAGGTCTATCTTTACGAAGACGTGTTCGCCTTCGGAGTCCATAACCAGCCCTTCCAAAGAGCGGTAGGCACCTTCGATAACACGAACACTTGCCCCGATGACAATACTCTCGGAAGTGATTTCTCGGAGCTTCCGCTTCATTTCCCCTACGTGATCGTCGGTGATCACACAGAGAACCCGATATCCAACGGAACACTTCCGAGACATGACCTTGGCGACGTAAGCCTTCTCTTCCAACCGGAAGAAGTCTGTCTCGTCAGGGCCACTCCCAATGAAGACGTAGCCCTCCATCAAGTGAATCATCACCTTGCGGCCATTCTTCCAATAGATGGTGGAGGGCACAAAGACCGGGTGGTCTGAAGTGAGTTTTAGGTCTTTCCGAAGCTGCTTCTCAAGCACATTGTCTGCGATGTATGTCTCGCCTAAACGTGTAAGCTCAAGTGCGGCCCAGGTTGTTCGGTCTCGATGATCGGTCACATTTGCCCTCGCTGATTTCGTTCACACGCAGGGCAAGAAGACGACAAAACTCTGACTGCGATAGTGCAAAAGGCGAGAACTGGGAACCGGACCTTGTAGTGTCTGCGTCTCGCTTCATCGCCCTTCGGTCCACATGGACACCATTGGCAGTCAAAGTTACCCCACCAACATCTTGGTGGGATGGCTTTGGTGGAACTTCCGAGGCCGGAAGTCTTGACACCTTACCGAGATCGCATGACTTTTGTCTCTCGGTGGAGCGAGAACCCATAGAAACTTTCGCCGAAACTTTCGGGGAAAGTTCATCGAATCTTTGAGGGGTCCGAGATAGAATCGGGGGTCTCTCGCCAGAACAGACCCGATGAAGCTGAATCAAATCGCATTCAAGAGTCGCCGATGTCGGCTTCCCTAATCTAATAGAAAGCATTGATGCAATATCGAGAAGTTGGTCCCCGTGGCGGTTACCGACTGTCTCCAACGCTTCTCGATCCCAGTATAGCGGATTCTTTGCCAATCCTAAAGAGACCTTGTACGAAAAAAGGGCCGCTCGGGCCAGACGCTCGTAACAAGTGGAGGGTGAAACCCGCCCCAATAGGGCTGTAAGGCCGGAAAGCACATCATCTAATGAACCTCCCAAGGCGGATAAAACTTCCAAGTAAACCGCATTGAGATCAAGGTGCAGGTAGCTCACCACATTAGCTCGGTTCACTGGACCGAGCATGGAGACCCCCTCCACGGCCTTGATGGCATCCCGAACATGGCACTCTGTTATCTCGGCGATGAGGGGTAGAACCTGGGGGTCGTTCTCAATGCCTTCTGCATCGCAGATTTGAGTCAACCGTTCAGCGATGACGGAAGGGGCAAGAGGGTTGACCACAAAGGCGGGGGCACAACGAGAGAGGATCGTTGCCCGCATCTTCTCGGGTTCCGTCGTACAAAAGATGCAAACCAATCGGCGGTCTTCGGAACCTTGACTGGCTTCCTCCAAAGGCTTGAGCATCGCATCCAAGGCACTTGTCGAAAGCTGGTGGGCTTCATCAAACAAGTAGATTCGACGCTTGCCGCTAAAGGTCGAGTAACCGATCTCGGCCAGAATCTTCTGGATGTCCGCCTTGCCGGAGTTGGTGGCGGCGTCCACCTCCACGAAGCTCTCACTGACGCCCAACTCCAAGATCGAACGGCAAGACATACATTGGTCGCAGGGGCCGCCTTCAACCGGACTCTCACACAAGAGAGACCGGGCGAGAATCCTGCCCAACGTCGTCTTTCCAGAACCATGACGACCGGCAAACAAATAGGACTGCCGGAAACCCAACCCTTGATCCACAAAGCAGCGGAGAACAGAGACCGTGGCCTCCTGTCCAAGCACATCCTCGTAGCGGAGGGGTCTGTATTTTGTATCAAGGCTCATTACCCCTCCTGTGGGTTCCGCTTATACTGGATACCCGCCAGCCAAGGATAACGACCCCCTGACTATGCTTCCATGTCGGGAGGTGGAGTCCCGTCATCACTGACAAAGAGAGTTGTGATGGGCGCTTCTGACGCCTCGTTCTCTTCACGAGGACGCCAATCTCCGTGACGGTCCATCTCATCGTTGTAGTACGTCACATCTGGGGGTGCCACGAAGCACTTGAAGTCACCCGTCTGGGGGTTCTCTTCAGTACGACAAGCACAGAGATGATGGTCCAACAGCGCCGTCTTCTGGGCACCTGTCAGACCCGACCACTCATCCGAGGCCAACTCAAGAATGAACTTGTACTCTGTATCTCCCAGGACACCCACGATAGCTGGAGCCTTCCGGGACTTCCCAAGGATAACCCGACCACCCGCCTTGCTCGCCCGCTCACGAAAGATGACGGCGATCTCATCCAAGACCATCACCAGATCGGGGTGGTAGTCCGAGACCAGCTTTGTCACTACGTCGTAGACATCCTTGCCTGCTTTCCACATTTCGACTGCCATAATCTTATCTCCCTCTAAATGCGTGTTTGAGTCCGTCCAGACCTGCTCGGTCCCATATCTCTCCAGGATCTTTTCCGCCTGTGTAGGCTACCTTTCGACATGAGATTCCGGCACGCCTCAACCAATGAAGAGCTTTATCCGTCCCTACCCTACCCGTCTCGTCGTTGTCATAGACTACATTGACGAAAACTCCGAGCCGCCGAAGATACTCAATGTGCTTGCGAGTGAGACTCGCCCGCACCGAAGCAAGAACGGCGTCCGTCTCTGGGACGACCCATTCCATCGGATAGAGATCAAAGCGGCCCTCTACGATCCAAGCCTCCCCACCTGCCCACAGTTTCTTCGCCGTATCTGTCCCGGTAACCCAGATGGGATTCCAATCCGCCTTGGGCCGCACCAGATACCGGGTCAGGTACTTCCGGCTCATGGACTTCGCTTCAAACCCAACGGGTTCTCCCCTTGGCGTGTAGAGAGGGCATACCAATAGCCCTTCCAGAGACTCTCCATGAGAACCATATCGATCAACGAAGTCGGGGTCGGTGTTGGGGGTAGGGCAACGGGTCCATACACCCTCTCCCATGTTCTCGTAGGAAGCTGTCTTCGCCCCTCTCCCAAGAAGGTAGCCTTCAGCCTCTTCTGTCAGGGAGATCGTATCCAGAGCCTCTTCGATCCACGTCATTGTCATTTCTTGGCAACCCCAAGTCCTCTGCTGGGGTTGTGGATTACCGAGATCGCACGGGATGATCCGAACCTGGAAAGGAAGCCCACGTAAGAACGGTCTGCTGGGACGGCCACCACCATGTCCCCGAGCATCCAATCAACCCGATGGATGGGGCAACCTCCGAACTCATCAAGCCCAGGAAGTACCTGATCGAGTTCTTTTACGGCAGAAATGAGTTCAATATCTGGGAGATCATAGGACCGGACATACTCGATGGCTTGGTTCACGCCCTTGTGCGTGCCTTCGGACACGTTCCCCCACTTGGCCTCCTGACCCATCCCGATGATCTCATCCAAGACCTCTCTGAAGAACGGGCCGTCATCTTTGATATGACGCACGGCTGCTCGGACTACTTGATTAGCCAGGGGCTCTCGGACCCACAACAACCCATGAGACGTAGAGACAAGGTACGGTGCGGTCGCTGTGTTCACCGGAAACTCCACCATAAGTGGAACCCCCCGACTCTTGGTTATGCGTGGGTCTGGTTCCAACTGCTGAAGAAGATCGTTCATTTCCGAAACCACTTGAACAAGAAAGACCACCAACGGGCAGGAACCGTATAAACCACTGAAATGCAGGCCGGTTCTTCCACTACGTCAGGCTCATCGAGGAAAGGATCGTCTGACCTGACAACCTCTTCATCCTCGTTATCGAGCACCCACATCAAGGGAGCCATGTCAGGATAACGGAAAGCGATCTCGGCCCGGGAAGCAGTCTCTACAAACTCTCGGAAGTCGTCCTTGAGGGCGGTCTTATCCTTGATCGGGCTGAAGATGGGACAGCCCTTGGCCTTGTCCACGCCCTCGAACCGGACATCACAGATCGTCAAATCCTTGAGACAGATATGGATCTCGGCCCCGTCTTGGCTGACTCGCCGCTCATTGAAAATACAGTTGTGGGGCCGCTTACGGAGAGACACGTCCAACAACTTATGCAGGTGTCGTGTCCGCACCTGCTTGAGTTTGTATTTTATGGCCCCTTCGTTCTTCACAGTCTTCTCCAATCGTCACAGCACAATACCGATCAGAAACCCGACGCTTCCCAATCATCCAAGATATTGGACAACTGATTGAGTCGGTCAATGTTGAGATTCCCCATGCGCTTCTTGATCTCCTTTCGGAGTCCTCTGACACGCATGGATGTTTTCTGTACGTCAATCTCGTCGTCTGGGGTCAACTCCCAGACAATCGCTTGGGACAATGATGCAGTCAATCTCCGCTCACCAGAGGCTCGAACCAAGCCGTCTTCTACAAGAGAAAGCCTCGTAGGCCGATTGGACCGTGTTGCTGCCGTATTGAAAGCGGTGTCCATCTCTTCATCGGTGCCGCCAAGAGCACCCCTATCGCCAAGGAACACAAGGATTTTGCTCCGCATCCCCGATGCTCGTTGAGCAGACTTCTTCCATGCCTCCCGAGAGGTGTCCTTGTAGCCAAGATTTTGGTCCAACTGGTCGAACCAGACATCTACATCAGTCTCACTCATGCTCAACCCCGCTCATCTTGATTCCCATGATCTCGTTGTAGTCAAACCGCTTCCCCAGAACATCTTGGATCAAGATACTTTTGCCAGTCAGTTCGATGACCTGACCATTGTAAGTACGGGCATAATACGGAACAGATATCTGCCCTTTGGCAAAGGCGACACCCTTGCTCGTTGGACGCCAAAAACCGGAGTCTTTCTTCCCTGTGGACTCTTGGTCCTCACGGGTCATCTCACCCTTCTCAAGCAACCCCCACCACCGAAGCGTGGTGTGTTGGTTGGTCTTGGTCAACCACTGCGGGGCTCGGTTTGGCACATCCACCCATCCCGATTGACCCACCCCTAAATCTCCCTCTGAAGTCTGGACCAACCAGATCAGCCCACGGGCCATCGTCCCATTGAGGTTCCGGTCATAGCTCTTGGCCCACTTGGAGCAGCAGGGGCAAATAGTTCCATCTTCCAACTGTGCAGCCAATCTATCAATGGATTCGGACAGTAGTTCCCCGCTTGCAGCGGTTGGCAACATCCGACGCAAGCTCTCTCGCAGAGAAGAACCGGGGCTGACCTCTTTAGCTTTGGGTTCTTCTAACCCGCTCCACCAATCGTCTACCTCACGCATACTCAATCTCCGATACCACCTTGACTACGGCATAGGGGCCGCTTGGAGGTTGGGGCTGCCCGAAGTCCTCGTTGCCGCTCACGGCAACGACTTGTCCGACCCTATTGATAAGCAGGTAGTCGTCCTTCTCGTACTCCAGAATCTCGGTTCTCTCCACAGAGACCTCCCCGACACAACGCTCACATGGCTGGGCTGACCCACAGGTTTCGCAGATGCTTTTCCATGTCATCGGACCTCCTTGAAGACCGATGCTTCATCCTTGATCTGAATGGTGTATGCCTTGTCTGCCGCCTCCACCAATGCTGGGTTGTGAGACACCAGCAAAATGTCCATGCCCAGCCGCTTGCACAGTAGGGACAGGAAGCGGCTCATGTTGTGGACGTAGTGGGCGTCGAAGGCTGGCAAAGACTCATCCAACAGCAACAAGGGACGCATCTCCCGACGCAGCAGGACAATGATTCGTAGCAGGGCTGATTGGACCGTTGTGACCGCCCCACCGAAAGCATCACTACTCGAACCATCGATAACAGTCCCATTCGGTTGACGTTGCTTGGTGATCAGATCCACCGAGACCTTGCCCCGTTGAACCTCGACGTTGGCCTCCACCCACAGGTCTTGGTCGTCAAAAACCGACGCAAGCCCTTCGGAGAGCAGCTTCTCGACGGCCTGGACTCCCTCGGTGATCTCCATGTCGATCATCTGCCGGAAGACATTGGCTACCAGTTCGAGCTTCTCTTCTTCGGCCTCGAAGCGGCGGATCTCGGCCTGGGTGTCGCCCAAACGCCGTTGGACGCCTTCACGCATACCAACGGCTCGATCCAGCTTCGACCGAAGCTCCTGTGTCTTGGGGACGGGGGGGAGCATTTATACCTCCCAGGCGACAATAGACAGGTAGTCGTCACCACTTCGACTCTCATCGAAGCGAACCCAACCACCCTTACCCTTCTGATTGATGCCGAAGCGGATCGTGTCTCCCTTGTAGCTGGATAGAATCTTCTCCAGATTCTTGTAACTGATGGAGAAACTATCCAGATCATCCGAGTTGTCAGAGGCACCTGACTCCACACACTCAACAGGGAGGTACTTCTGGCCTCCCACCATGCGGGTCATGCCCATCTCAACCCCTGCCTCGGAAGGGCGAAAGAAGAGGCGCACGTCTTCGTGAGGCGCACCAGAGCGAAGGAATCGGATGCCCGTCTCAACACCCTCTTTGGAGAGAACCCAATAATGCTGGTCCTCACGGTCACGGCCCACGTCCAACATAGGGAACGCCTTGGAGAAGCGGGACTCCCCGAAGAGTGCCCCATCCCCACGCCGGTAGATGGCGAAGCGGTCGTGCTCCAGAATCTCGATGTCTCCATCACCACACAAGGTCAAGAACTGCTGCAAAGCGGGGATGTTCTTACCGTGGATACGAATCGTAGATCCCTTGATCCCTTGAACCCCAACGACCGTGGCCGTTTCCTTGTCTGAAGCGTAGAACAGCCCATCCCGAACCTCGGTCAAGCTGAACTCTGGTGTCTTCGTGTCGTCTGGGGAAATGAAGGAACGGAGATGCGAGAGCGCACCAAAGAGGCGGGGCGTCTCCAAGGACACCGTGGAGGCAGCTTCCTTGAGGACATCATCCCACAACGGAAACATCTCTGGGTCCAAAGAGGCGAACTGTTGATCCCCAACCGGGGCTGTGGCCTTCACCACCTCCCCGTCAAACTCCAACGTGAGAGCGGCATCTTCTACTGCGCTCAACCACATCTGGAGCCTCTTACCCTCGACGGTGAACGCAGAGGGTTCACCATCAGTATGATCGACCACCTGACAAACCAGGGGGCAACTGCTGAATACACGATTGCTTTGAGACAGTACCTCCGCCCCGGTTCCGTCACCCGTCACCCGAAACAAGTAGTGGGTTGAGATGTCCGACCCTGTGGTTGAAATAGTGGTAGAGGTCAACTTGATAGCGTCCATCAAGTCCTGCTTGGCAATCAAGATTTTCATTCTGGATCTCCCTGCGTGGTGTCGTTCAGATATGGTTGAAGGGCTGTCTCGGCGGTCGTGATCTCATTCTCGATATCGGAGACAGCCTTGGTGTATCGACCAGACAGGCTTTCAATAGCCTTATCAAGCTGGTCAGGCTCGATCTTGCGGTCTCGACACTCACGTTCTACGGTTTCCAGGGATTGCTGGGCGCTCTCCAGCCTTCCCTTCATACGCTGAACCTCGGAAGCGAGTTTATCCCTACGTTTGACAGCATCTTCTAATCGGCGGTGTACTTCATCCATGTGGACCTCCTACGCATTAGCTACCCCCCACCCGGGGACTTTGACCCCCCGCCAGACAGGCCAAACTCAATAAGACCCTCGGCACCATCAAACAGGTCTGTTGTATTCTTCGGCTTACGTCGATTCTGTTTCCGCTGTGCCTGCCTCGCATCACAAACATCCTCATAGTCACAGAGGCGGCACATACTGGGAACCGGGACTGGATCAAACTTCTCCTTGTGTATCTCTTTACGGACACCTGCGGCTCGTTGGGCGAGTCCCTGCAAGTCCTCTTTCGAGAAGTCCACCCAATCCACACCTGCATCTTCTGTCCCGTCTTCCTTGGGCGTCCCATATGGGTAACGGAAATACACGAACCCAATCCTGTCGGGGGATACATTGTGGGCGAGATAAAAGCACAGGGCATACCAACGAAGCTGGTCTGGGTCTGTGTACCGACCCTTGTGGACCGAGTTCTTCCCATCGAGGATCGTGATGCCTGTGTCCTCACGTCGGATGATGTAATCAGCCCTGCCACCGATGGGGGTGTACTTGTTCACGTAAGCAACCAGATCGACCTCGGACCGGGCGTAGGGTCCAACGAAGCGGTTGTGCTTCACAGTGCCAATAAACCCGGTCACTCCGTCGATACAGATCTGGAGCATTTCTGCCCGAGTTGGGGCCATTCGAGGATCAATATAGTGTTGTGCGATCTCGAAGGTGAACTCACGCCGGGTCAACTCTTTGAGGCGGTACACCAAGCCCGCAGGCTCTCTCCAAAGCTCATCGTTGTAGAAGGTCTCGGTCACCTTGGCGATCACGATGCCCATCAAGGCGTGATGAGTGGATCTCTTATGGGGCTTGGGTTTCTTCTTTCCCGGCCCTGCCCCAAGGTCAATAGCGCCCCACCCGCAATACCAGAGGAACTTCTGGGGACAATCTTCGTAACGACGAAAGTTAGTCCAATACAGCGTAAATGGTTTGTCCAACTTGCTTCCCCTATTGAGCCTGTTCCAAGTAGAGGATGGCCTGCTCCCGAACTTCCTCTGGAATATCTGGCAGACCCCGAATGATGTCCAGCAAAGAAGTCTGGGTGTTGGAGGCCAAGGTCTCCTTGATGGACTCCACAAAGAAATCCATCGCCGCAGTACGAGCCTCTGTACGCACTCTACCGTCGAGATCAAAAACTTCGGCGGCGGGGAGAACATTCAAATCACGGCGTTCAATACTCACACCAGACGCCTCGAAAGAGAGAACGACACAGGCTGGTTTGCGGTCCAAGTCATCTTGGATCAACGCCCCTCGACTCAAGCTACCGAGATTCACAACCTGCTTACCGGGAGCAATCTCTGTAATGCCCTGGTCCTTGTGCCAATGCCCGAACAACCAAACATCGGGATCAAGGCCAGCCAGATCTGCATACTTCACGATGTCTTCGTTCTCAAACATCTGACCGCCCTTCGGGCTGGCAAGAACATGAGCCGCTACCACAAGGTAGTCCTCATCCCCCTTCTTGATGTTCTTGAAGCGGTCCATGTCGTACTTGGTCCCGTGGTATGGGATGCCCACAACACGAACTCTCGGTCGGAGCTTCGTCCCGGGCGAACCAAATACCGCCTCGTATTCGTCGTATAAGCGGCGGAAGACACCCGTTGAATACAGCACCCCCAAAGGCTGCTGGTCCAGATAAGAGTAGTCACCGTAGATACAATCATGGTTGCCGATGTTGGCATAGACCGGGCAGGGATATTCGGCGTGGAGATCTGCCACCGCCCGAACGAGGCTGTGGCTGTTCCTGCTTGGACTCTTGAGGTCAAAGAAGTCGCCGCCGTCAATCACCGCTTCGGCTTTGACCTCTTTGGCAATCTCTCCGATCTGCCGGAGCTTCCCCAGGATCGTCTCCCGCCAATCATCTGTACGAGATTGGGGGGATCTATCCGATAGATGTACGTCTGTTCGCCAAACAAGTGTCACGCCCATTGTGTTCTCCCATGCAACACTTGTTCTACTCGGAACAACCCAAAACACGCCCCCTAATGGACGGCGATTTGTGGTGTCCTCAAGAGAGTGGCAAAGGCGGGCGTTTCTTCACCGACCCAAGCCCCGAGCGTGTTGAACTCAAAGAACTCGACGGCTTCCGCATGTGTCATCTGATCCCGTTCGGTCAGAATCTCAATGCAACGGTTCTTATCGTACAGAGCTATCGGGGGTCGCCCGAACTGTTCAACGTATCCAATCAAGGCATCTTCATATCCATCGGCCAGGATCAACTCCAGGCGAGATACTTCTTCAATGACATCTTCCGGCCATACTGCGTAGGCGTCCTTTGTACCCATGTCCCAACCCTCCCAAACGGTTCAGAACACAGTACCGCAGACAGGGCACTCTCCGTGATCCCCAAGCAAATCCTCTACCGCCTTATCGGCGGAAGATCGTTCTGTGTCCGTGGTTTCGATGTCTTTCTGGGTATCTATTATTTGGGCACGCACGATGAGTATACGATCTCGCAACGACCGCAGATCGACCAATGTAGACGCCATGTTAGTAGCGGCCACGACTGACCCATTGAAGTTGGGAACCGACGCCTCATCGATACCCGTCAGACTTTCAACCGCCTGCCGAGAATCCTGCAAGCGGGTGCGTAGACCACGCATCTCTTGAAGCTCCTTCAAGAGATCGTAGAGATCCCACCGTGGGATCTTGATCTCATCAACCCCGGCGAGATGCTCAACTTCAGATGTAGCCTTCACCCAAGCGGCGTGCAGGTCCGTGACCTTGCCTATGACCCCATGAAGATGCGCTGCCTTCTCGATGGAACCTTCAATGCCGCTCGACTGGTCAATGACTTCATCCAACCCCTCATAGGTCTCAAGCTCTCCCACCAGGGATTGCTCATCGGTGCGACGGACCTTGAGGGTGCTGGAGGCAGAACGGCGGTCAGACTCGGAAGTCTTCAAGGCTCGGTTCAAGGCACCGACCCGTTCCACGTCAGACACAGCTTCCGCAATCACCGATCCTGGCTGATCCACAAGGAACGCCACATCAACGATCTGCCGTGCAACTTGAGGCCAGATGGGCTGACCGCCTGCCACAATAGGTCTAATGTCGAGAGCCGCCACCTCGGGGGGAACTTCCCGCCCAGAATAGATGGGTTCACCGTCGTTGACGATGTATCGAGGCTTGATCTTCGGCCCCTTCTCCCAACACACCTTCTCACCGGAATCAAACTCAATCTCCACCGATGAGTAGTCTGCCCCATGCCTGACGAACGATGTCCCCTTGGTGTTGGTGAAGACACCATGAATAGCCCGCATCAAGGCGCTTTTGCCCCGGTTGTTGCTCCCGGTAACAACAGTAAAACCATCGATCTCGATGCTACTGTCTTTGATACTCTGGAAGTTCTGTACCCGAACTCTAATCGCCATTGGCCGCTCCACTCGTCTCTGGGGGCGTAAGCGAACGAGTCACAGAAGGTGAGGCATAAGGACACGCAGGGCATCCCAAGTAGGTGCATACCCCCACATCACCCGTAAGTTGGGCCATCTTCGCTTTCACTGTCACTTCACAGAGATTGGCCCCGCAGTTAGGGCACGTCATGTTCTTGTCTTGGCTGGCTTTCCACTCGGGAACACCAATCGGTTCCGGGTTTGGGAGCCCATAGTCTCGTAGGTTTTTGCTCATAAGACCTCCTGTAAGTTTTACCCCCCACAGCGGGTTTTAGACCCCCTCCAACCCATCGAACACATCAAGCTCTTCTTCCTCGGGAACGGTTCCATGCGCTTGACGCATCCCCATCTGGGCTTGGAGGTAAAGCTCTTCCAAGGCCCCTGGTGTAGCCTGGAGAACCTCACGGAACTTCTCGGACCCCTGACCCCGAATCTCTGTGCCGTCTGATCGGTGCCAAGAGTACCAAGAGCCTGACTTCTTCAAGACCTTGTGGGCCGCTGCCACATCAAGGATGCTCCGAAGATTGTCTATCCCCTCACCCTGCCGGATGTAGAGAATCGAGTCGTGGTTCTGTTGGGGTGAAACCTTGCACTTCTCCAGCTTGACCTTCACCACGTTCCCGATGGTTTGATCCACCATCTTGTGGGACATCGGGTCGTAGACCTTGCCCTTCTCCTGCTTGATCCGCTGGAGCTTGATCATCAGAGAGGCATAGAACTTCCATGCCTTGCCACCCTGAATGTTGGTGGAATCGCCGTAGCCCATCGTGTTGATCTTGTCTCGAATCTGGGCGATGCAGATCAGGGTAGTTCCCGTCTTCTGGGTCTTCACCTTGAACTTGGGGAGATACTTGGACCACTGACGGGCAAGCTCTCCAATCGCAGATCGACGACCCTGCTCATCCACCTTCTCCGCCATCACGGCTTCTGGAACGGCTGCTCCAACAGAGTCGATGACAATGAGGTCCACCCCTGCATTGATCAGCACCCAGATGATCTTGATACCTTCTTCCAGGGTATCTGGCTGGTACAGCATGAACTTGTTGGGGTCGTTGATGGGAATCCCGAGGTTGGCAGCGTAACGTGGCTGGATCTCGTTCTCCCAATCGATGTAGGCCACCGTCCCACCAGCGGCGATCACAGATACCGCTGCGGTCAGGGCCAGAGTTGTCTTCCCCGACGCTTCGTGACCGTAGATGCTAATGACCTTCCCGACCGGATAGCCAGGACAGATAGAGTCTGGCCCCCCAATCAAAGAGTCGAGAACGATACTCCCGGTTGCGATGTGGGGGATCTGGTCACGGGCATCGTCTTCCCCCAAAGGAACGTAAGCATCCGAATCCTTCAATGCCTTGTCGAGCACCTCTTTGGCGCTGGACAACGCTGATTGTGCTACTTTTGCCTTCGTTCCTTTTGCCATTTCTATCCCTCCGACCAGACCGACCAGAGGAAGAAGCGGTCTTCTTCCCTATGGATCAATCCAGGTTTTATAGTTTGACCAGCCTTCTTACCACGCTGGTATGTATGAATCTTGATGAACTGGTGCTTCTCTGCGGGAGTCAGATCCCCCTCCTGTAAAGTACCCTCAAAGAACTGCCAGAACCGAGCCGCAGCTAAAGCTGCCCAAAAGGCGTCTGCCTCGTTGTGGTTCCAACGGCCTTTGTTCCCAGCGTTCCTCTTGGCGGCTTCGACCATATCGCCCTTGAGCATCTTCCAGCCCTTCGGACGATCCAAGAAGTGTCGAGCGTGAACTTTGAGTTGGCCGGGAGAGAAGAACACAACGTCTTTCTTCTCCAGCTTCAATGCCTCGTTGGAGTAGAGGAACAGGCCGTACATGCCCTCACTCCACAGATCATTGAACACAGGAGACTCAATACCAACCCGGTCCGGTTGGTATGTCTGGATCAACTCCCGCAAATGCTCCCGCATGTAGATGTACCGATCCACAAAGGGCATCTTCGGTGTCGTCTGAAAACGCCCTCGTTGTGGGCAGCGGCTTTGGCCTTCTGCCTCGGAATCATAGATTGCCCACCCGTAGTTGGTGAGCGATGGGTCGAGCCCGAGAACCAGCACAGCAGCCTCCATTAGACCACGCCGTAGTTGGGGCCGGGTGCCCCAACTACGGCGAGAGGGCTACTCTGATAGGTTCAGGATGTCGTCCAGAAGATCGTCCACTTCCTCGGTGGTAGCAGACGTGTCAGTAGGCGTGGAAACCCCACCATCCTTGCCCAGCTTCTCTCGAATCTGGTCCAGGGTCAGATCACGGGCAAAGTCGTCACGGATCGTTGATGCGACCACCAAGGCTTGAGCCAGGATCTTCTCCACCACTTCTGCCTTCTTGTCACCTGCTTCCACGAACTTGCGGAACAGGCTCTCACGGCACGGAGAGAGGTTCAGCTTCTTGAACTGTGCCTCGGTGCAGGTCACAGACAGATCGTGGCTGCCAAAGGGGAACTCTCGGTGGATGCTCGCCATCTGCTCGTACTTCGACTTGCCAAAGAACCACGGCAGAACCTCACACTCACCAGCGGCGATGCGAGCCTTGTCGGGGGTTCCATCGTCCTTGGTGGGCCAAACGATAGCGATGGTGCCAACGCCCATACGGGGCTGATCACCGGCCAGCTTGGTGTACTCGGAACCCTTGTTCAAGATGTACCCCACCTTCGGGATGTACGAACGGGGGCCACCGATGAATCGGGGGGTCTCGGCATCCATGTCGAGTTCACCCTCTTCCAGACCGGGCCACCAAACGAAGCTGACCCGATAGGTCTTGTCCAACTCCTTGGGGTCGAACCGCTTGTTGCCCTTAGACTTGACCGAGGAATCTCCGTCCCCAAAGCCAAACTCTGCATATCCTGTTGCTGTACTCATTTTTGCTATCTCCTTGCAGGCTGGTTGTGAAATCTTATCGTTCGGAAACGTGCCTGCACTCTTCATACTCTATGGGAGAGATATTCACCCCCCCTCAATCAAAAGTGCTGATCAAATCGTCCAGATTGAACCCTTCATCTGCGAATCGGGTGACGGGTGACGTAGAGGGTGGATCAATCCCCTGCTTCTTTGAGGGGAGGGTCTCCATCTCGATATCATCGAGGAACCCATCTACCTCTGCTTCCTCCGAAGTGGGGGGCAAGACCTCCGCTGCGGTAGGGGTCACATCCTCGGGCTTGGTCTTCGATTCTGGGGCGTCCTCTACATCGGGGGCGTCCTCTACATGGAACTCCCCCTCAACATTGTCGAGAAAGCCGTCGATGTCTGCCAGGGCATTGTGGCCTGCCATTAGATCAACATCGGTTCCTGGGACTACTTTTGATCCCCAATGAGAGCCAAGTGAAATCTCTTCTTGGCAGAGCTTGATCTGATCCCGAAGACGCCCTTGGATGTCCTTCAAGTCAGTACGCTTGGCCTTGACCACGGTCATCACACCTTCGAGTTCGTGAGCCGCATCCTCGTAGATGATCTTCTCTTGGATCTCGGCTCGCATCTTCACAGATGCCATCGCCTCACGATCTGCGACGTTACGCCCCGCTCGAACTTCTGGGTCAGAAGCAAACAAGTCGTGTTTGGTAAGTTCAATGACCGCTTCGGCCTTGCGGAGCTTGTGCTTGAACCACTGGAGATCCTGGGCGACCGAGAGATACATCCGTTCTAACCGAGAAAGCAGAGCACGGACCTCATAGACCTTGGTGTTGATCCGCTTCGGACCAAAGGCCAACGGGTCGGCATCCAAAGCAACATCCATAGTGGATAAGGCCCCGTAAACCTTTTCGACCCTCTCTTGATCAATGGTTGGCTTACGTTCCTTCTGGGCCATGTCCTGCTCCTTGTACCAAGGAGGCCATCTCGGATGCGATGAGATTGGCATAGCCTCGTTTGATTGAAATGATTTGGTCTCGGAAGAAATCATCCGAGACGGCACCGGAAACTTTGGCTTGCTCAAGCAAAGCCACGTCTGCCCGAAGTGCCAACATATGGGCACAGACCACAGCGTCAGAGGCGTACCCATCGATCTCTACCGTGAACTGAAGACCGAAGTCGTTGGTTTCAGTCTTCAAGGTACGGGTAACGGCCACCTCTCGGAGTCTCATAGAGTCTCGGAGGTGTTCAAAATGGGTCTGCTCTGTGGTCTTTTCGTCGCTCATTCGGGCCTCTCTTTTGTCTACCCTGCGGGTAACTAAATCTACCCACCCACCACAAAAGCGTGCCGGAGACGATCAATAAACAAGGTGTTGCGGTCTTGTTCTTTGTTGTTGCCTACTGCTCGCTCCAGTGCCGAGTGGGTTCCCACCAAGATCACCTTCTCCTTGGCCCGTGTGACACCCGTATACAACAGGTTGCGTTGAAGTTGGTGGTGGAACGAATCCACCAGGGGCATCACGATATGCCCATACTCCTGCCCCTGACTCTTGTGGATAGTGCAAGCGTAAGCCAACCGCAGATACCGGGGTGCATCCTTGAAGGAGAACCGGACCAAGAGGGGACGAGTGTCGTGGATTTTGACTTCCACTTCCTTGGTTCGACGGTCGATCCGAGAGATCTTCCCCACGTCTCCGTTGTAGACATGCAGCTTGTAGTTGTTCTTCACAACCATGACCCGATCACCCTCTCGGACATCGCCGGACCCCAAACGAATCTCCTGTACGCCAGGAGACTTGGGGTTCAGCAACTCTCTCAACCGAGAGTTTAGGTTCGTGACACCTACGGTTCCGGTGTGACGTGGAGAGAGGATCTGAAAGTTCTCTCGGTCCCGGTATAGCTTCTCGGCGATCTTGAGGATCGCAGCCAACACCTTGGTCTCATCAGAGATACCCACCAAAGCGAAGTCAGACTTCTGACCGGCATCTGGAACCCGACCCGCATGGATCTCATGGGCGGCGTACACAATGTCAGAAGTGTCTTCCTGTCGGAAAATCTCGGTGAGGCTGACCGTAGGGAACGAATCGGAGTCAATCAGATCACGCAGGACATTCCCCGGCCCCACAGAAGGTAGCTGTGCCGCATCCCCCACAAAGACCAACCGACAAGTACGGGAGGTGCCTGCCAGCAACCGATAGAGTAAGGCTTGATCCACCATCGAGGCTTCATCAATCACAACGAACTGGGCAGGGTGGGGGTTGCTCTGTGAGTGCCCCCATTCTTCCGATGAGTTGGCCTCAACCCGGGTCTGTGAATCCCCAACGATTCCTGCATACGTGAACTCTCGGGTCTCGGCACTGATACCAGAGGCTTGGAACGCCCGATGGATCGTCTTTGCCTTGGACCCGGTAACAGCCTCAAGCCGCTTGGCGGCGATGCCTGTCGGGGCTACCAACAAGTAAGGCAGGCCCGTTGACTGGATAATACGAACCAGAGTTCGCAAGCTGGTGGTCTTCCCGGTGCCGGGGAGACCCGAAATCACACTCACGGGATTCAGCAAGGCGTTCCGAACGCCTTGAATCTGGTCCGGTGTCAGGTTGACCTTTGCCAACTCACCCCATTCATCAATGGCTTGCTGGGCGACCCCCTCAACGAGATCGTCGGCCCGCTTCTTGGAAAACTGCTTCCAACCCTGGATCTTCTTCTTGGCCCCGCCCGCAGTCTTCATGGTCTTCGGACCCACAGAGGCCAACTGCTCCACGAACTGCTCTATGCGGTCTTGGTTGTCCAACCCAGCATGTCCCACCCTCTCTCGCAGCAAGGCTGTGGATTCCTCTTCGACCTTGTAGAACCAGGGTTCATAAATCGCTGTGGTCCCGGGGCGGGTCTCCCGGTCCAAATGGACCAGCCCTGCCTTGCTCAAATCTCCCAAGGAGACCGCCAACTGCTTTGGCTCCAAGTCAGGGATGTTCTGACGTACCAGATGAAGCAACTGCCCGGTAAGCAAGTAAAGGTGGCCCATCTCCTTTTGAGTCTTGATGGCATAGAGAGCCGCCCCCTTGACCCGATTGAGATCGTTGAGATCGAGGCCGAGCTTCCTCGCAACCTCATCGGCAACCTTGAAGGTCAGCCCCTCAAGCTCAACCAAAGACCACGGGTTCTGGGTCAGGATGTCCTGTGTCTTATCCCCGAAATGTGCCCAAATCTTGGTGATCTTGCCCTTCGGAACATCAAGATCGTTCAAGAAATCCAACACTTGGAAGTGCGCCTTGGCAGACCTCCACCGAGAAGCCAAGTGTAGCGCCGTGAGATTGGTCATGCTGGGAGCCTTCTCAAGCCGAGAAGAGTCCTCCAAGGCATCGATAAAGTCGTCCCCAAAATGGTGGTGCAACCGCTTGACGAGAAGCTCACCGACACCGGCAGAGATCAACATCTTTCCTGCGGTCTCGATATCGATACCGTCCTTGAGGACGGGTGCCCGAAGAATCTGGATCTGTCTCCCGTATTGTGGGTGATCTACCCATTTACCATCGAAACCGAACCAGACCCCGACCGACACGGGCAAACCGGGAATGTTTCCCCGAACAGTGACGGGGCCTCTCCCATTAGTGTCATCCATTGACACCTTGAGGACGTAGAACGCCTGGGATGAGTTCTCATAAAGAACCGAGTGAACCCTTCCAGAAAAGTATGTTTGAGGGCTACCCATCTTGAGTGATCTTCTCCAGTCTTCCGAGCATGTCCTTGAGTTCAGCAATATCGACACCCAAGACCTCGGGATCAATATCGGGCTTCTGACCGGGCATCGTGGCCCGTAGCTTCTCAAGGGATTCCTTCATCTTGTCCACATCTATCATGGTGGCGCAGGCCACCCGAGAGTAGTGCCCAACAAGGAAGGCGAAGGGGAGGTCTACCTCGGTTCCGTCGAACTTCTCTATGAACCAACGAGTGCCGTCTTGTCGGAGGATGCCCTCCAAGGAGAGGCTAAAAAACCTGTGTGGGTGCTCATGGTGGCCGAACTGGCACCATTCCATCGGTTGAAGAAGGCAGGAACCCCCACCCCATTTCTCTGGGTCCGGTGGCATAACCGGAGGGAAGTGGTGAAGGGCTATCGTGACCCGTTGGTCGATCTGGGGCTTCAAAGTCTCTACAAGAGACTGCTTTCCATGATCTTCCGTAAGGGAGACAATCGTAGTGGGGTCCACCACGAAGGGATCTTGGCCCCACGGGGCCTCCCCATCATCTTCCAGGGAGAATACTCCCTCCAACAATATGGCTTTGAACTCTTCAAGTGCTTCCAAGGGAACCTCCAGTACATCTACTCCATCTACATGGAAATGTACCGGTGGTAGACCCTCAAAGACTCAAAGTACAGGTGCCGCCATCACAAAACTTGTCCTCTGCGGACACATCATGGGTTTCGGTAGAGGCAAGATTCAGTGGGGAGATCTTATCCATCATCTGCCAGTATTGATCCCCGGTGATCGTCTCGTAGGGGGCCTGCACATATCCGTGGTCGTTCAACGGAAGCATCGAGATGGACTTCAGGTCTGCCTCATAGATCTCCAGACAGGGCTTGATGTCCTTGACCTCATCCTGTCGGAACGTGACCGTGATGGAGACTTGGTTGTCTGCCCAATGTCGCTGGAGGTCCACAGCGTTAGCGAACTGCTGCCACATGGTCACGTCGTCCTTACCTTGAACGAAGTGTTCCTCTCTGACCGGGAAGCTAACCACCGAAGTATCATCGGAATAAGCATCAGCCTCCACCTCGTACCCGGCTTTCTCGCAGGCAGCGACCAAAGGCGAAGTGTTCTGCACCCGAATACGTCGAATGTAGTGCTCACTGTGGGGGTAGTGAATCCCCGGGGTTGATCCAGTCAGAAGGCTCACCGTGCCGGACGGCTTCACTGAAGTCATCTTCTTACTCAATCCAACACAGAGCCACTCTGAATAGAGGGTGTCCAGGTCTTTGATGTAATCGTAGCCATTGTCGCACCAACGCAGGTACTCACGACGACCCAGCTTATTCATCGCCTGGATGATCCCAGATTGGGAACAACCGATCCGGCGGTTCCGCTGCGTCACGGCGTTGGTACGGACATCATGTGTGGGAACCAGGGTGACGGTCTTGGCATACAAATAGGCAAACTTCAGCGTTCGCTTATAGTCCTCAAAGGAGGTGTGATTCGCAGGGAACGTCTCAACCAGACAGCACAACTCGAAGCTCTCCAAGCTCTGCTCGCTACACGGGTTGGAACCCATCACCCGCATATCCTTGTTGTCTGCGGGCTTACCCATTCGGGAAAACCGCCGCATATTATCGAGCCAGATGATCCCAGGCTCCCCGTTCACAGCGATGGACTTGGCGATCTCGGTGTAGTCCATACCAACCGTGCCGAAGACACTGTTGTTAGAGGCCCAGCGACGATCCATCAGAGCTTCTTTGTCCTGCTTGAGCGTGATGAACTCTTCATCGTCGGGCTCGCCGAACATGATCTCGGCAGTGCGCCGAATGCCTCCGGCAACCACGCACTTCCCGATGTAGTTGAAGATGTCCACGATCTGCGCTGAAGAAATCTTGGAGGACTTGCCATCTTTGGGTGTCAGCAAGTTGGTCAGATTCTCAACCAGATCAATCATCGGTTGGGAGCCGGAAGCCACACCACCAAAGCCATTGATAGGAGTTCCACGGGGGCGGACCTCGGAGTAATCGATATTGGTGGGGTATGCGCCTCGACCGACGAAGCTGTTGAGGACCGTGTGAATCAGATCGACCCAACCCTCACGGGAATCGCCGACCACATAAGTCTCATCCGTGTACCGGGGAGTCTGGATTCGGACCTTGCCCTTACCTCGGGTGTCCCCACCAACACCAACGCCCAGCATACTCATATCCATGAGGAAACAGAACGGAGCGGCGAAGTCCACGTCGATAGCTTGGGTAGAAGCGAACGCACAGTTGTTCAATGCTGCGCTGCCCTTCTCGTAAACCAAATCGGTCCCCATCATCCACAGACCACGACCGGGAGGAAGCCACTTGAAGTCCCACATACGTCGGAACATCTCTTGTGCCGACTTCTGTGCCTTGGGTTCGTTCCAAGGAAGCAGGTACGTGCGGCAGTGGATCTTCTGAAGGTTGTAGACACCCTCGACGACACGCTTGCAGGTTTCGTCCCACTCTTCGGTTCGACCGCCTTCGGTTGGACGGGCGTAGGTACGCTTATACGTGAAGTAGCCCAACGGCCCCCATTCGGGTTGCCTTCCCTGGTATTCCTCAACAAAGTTGAGGGAGAGGGAAAAAGTACGGACCTTACGGTCATTCTGGGTTTGGGGGAATATCATCTAACGGGCTCCGCTATCTACTATGGGTTCCAATATCGGGCTCTCGGCAGAGCCCCCACTACTGGAGGACGACTATCAAAGCCCTACCGACACTTCTCGGGGATCAAAAATCCGAAGCAGGCCAGACTCAAAATGTACCCACGGATCAACGCAACCGTTCAACACAGAGCGTTCTGTGTTTGCCATCAGTTCAATCAACTGACTGATCCCCTCTGTCCGCCACCTTCCAGCAGCAGGGAGCAGGTAGTTTTTGTACCTCCACTCATTGACACCCAACAAGGCCGCTGCGTCTGTCGGGGCTATCTTTCGCTCCACCATATTTGCGGCACGCAACCAATCGAACACCGGGGAAGATGTCCGTCGTAAGACCTCAATCAACGAGTTAGGTTGAGTAGTCTTGATCTTCTGGACGGCGTAAAGCACTGCCCTCCGAGATCGTTTCTCTAAAGCATCTGAAAGCAGGAACGCCGATGCGTCGGAGAGAGCCGCCATCGACCGCTTGATGTGAGTGGGTTCAATCTGGTCTGCCCCCTCGGACTCGGCCAGAAACGCATACTTCTGAATCTCGAAGAACAAGTGCCCGAGATCAGTGCCAATACGCCTGACCAGATCAGCGGCCAGACGATCATCTAACTTCTTGTTGTACCGGGCAGCTTCCTCCACGCAGAAGCTCGCAGCAGCTTCCTCGGCTTTCCAGGGCTTCGGAGCGGTGAACTCCTTGTGGTACTTCGAGTGCTGGGTGACGAGGCGGCTAAAAGCCGTTTTCTTCTTGGGGGCTGACGGGCTGTAAACCAGCAAGGAGATGTTGCTTCGGGGGGAAGCCTTCTGCTCATTGACGATGGCCTCGTCAATGTCCCCGGTCGTGTGGGCAACAACCAAGGTGTTGCCCTGCATAAACAAGTGAGATGCCCCACCCATCGCAGCGGCAAACTCTTTGCGTTTTGTCCCATCCACCCGCTCGACTCGCCAGCCTCGTTCAATGGCCTTCTGTTCTGTCTGCTGCAAGAACCGCCGCCGCAGAAACCCCTCCGAGCCAGAGAGAAACATCAAGGGTGGGACTCGTTTCATGCCGAAGCCACCAACGCAGAGACAAACTCCAGCGTCGTAAACTGCTTGTGCTCACAGAGGGGGCGGAAATGGGGCCAGAACCGGGCGTGACGATCCATATCCTCGGGAAGCAGTCGGAGACAGGCGTCGAGAAGCTCTGGTAGATAATCTCTGTGCTCTCGAACCGAACTAATCAACTCGGCGATCTGATTCTTCTCAACGTAGGAGAGAAGATTCTGTGCGGCCCCGTGCAGCCTGGGGGTCTCGTCTGACTGCATGTTGACCCAACGAGCAAAGCATCTGGAACGCACCGTGTCTCGAACTGAACCGATGTCCCCCACCCACAGGATTATCTGCCACGCAGAAGTGTCATAATCCTCCAAGGTCTTGAGTAGGACATCTTGCGTCTTCGGGTCTGCGTCATCGAGACGGATAAGGACAACCCCACGCCTGGAGCCGATCACGGGGGATTGAAGTAGACCTACCACCTCTCGGGCTGCGGCAACACGGAGACCCTTTCCTGTTCCGAAGGGCGGTGCCGCCAGCATCCCAGATTGGGTGGCTTCTTCTCGGGCAGCTTGTTCAGCCCCCGGCCCATGAAATAGCAGTGCAGACAACCCTTCCTCCCGTACTACTCCTGCTACCCAGAAAAGAGGGAGTTCGACCCCCCATCAAATCGATACAAAGAGGGAGTTCGACCCCCCATCAAACCGCTACGTGAAAGGGGTGGTTGCAGGTCTGACAGACGTACCGGAAGGCTCGCCCGCCAGTAGGGAGTCGGTGGATAAAGATGATCTTCGCCTGTGTCCCTTCGCAACGCTCTCCGCTGCCACGACAAGCGACCCAAACGATATCCCCTGGCCTCGGGTTGTTCTTTGACTGCTTATTTTTTGCCATAGCCTCACTCGTCAGTGGTAGGTGCTGATCCGGCTTGTACCTTCCTGGGTAAAGATGCCGCCGTAGCACTTGATTCTACCGATGTAGAGGACTCTCCGGTTCCAGTATTCCCAACAGCAGGAAGGAAACCGTTATCTCGGAAGCTCTTGAGCAGTTCGCCCTCCAACAGCTTGAGCACTTCTTTGTAGTCTTTACGATTCAGTAGGGTCTTGATCCGAGAGGCGGCCTTCTGATTGGCAGTATCCTGAATCACCGGGACGACCCCATACTGCCAGTGATCCCACTTTATGAAAGACGGGAAATAGGGCCGGAAATAGGGGCGGATGGGTCCACCCACGGTCGCCAAGACGGCCACCTCCAAAGAAGGAGCGGCACGATCTGACGTAGGGAACCACACAGAGCCCTTTCCCAAGATGACATGCAGAACCAGGATGGCGAGCTTGTGGGTGTAGCTATCAGCTACCACATAGGGTTCATCAACAGGGGTACCCCGTACAACGGGGGTTCCCTCTTGAGTTACCTTGTCCCCGATCCCAGAAATCCCCGGCTGGGTATGCACAGAGCCAGAAGAGTCCTTTCCCGTTCTTGGATCGATATCGACTAACGTCAGGGATGTTTTCCACTTTGGCATGTTCTTCCACCTGTCTCATACAGGTTGAGGCATACCCAAACTATCGGGTGAAAGTTAGCTGAAAGTTGCGTATGTTTGGGTGAAAGTTAGCGAAAGTTGCTAACTTTGCGAACTCCAGACGCACCTCTCCCAGTTGCAAACACCCTCATGTGGAGAGATAGAAGCGAAAGAAGAGTGAAACTTTGTAGTCTCATTTCTGGATGTAGAACGATTACTGGCACGGTCAAAGATAAGAGGGTGTTCTCTATTCTATATAATAGAATAACCTTCGAGACTTTCCCAATCTCCGTAGGGGCTACCAGATGTGTCCACCCCTTGAAGGTGGCTGATTTCCCTTATGGCCCCCTTCCTCCAAAAGAGGGTCGGGGTACACCGTGGTACATTTAGCTGTCAATGAACCGTGGATTGAAGAGACGCCGTATGAGCTTCCCGATGGTTTCCCACCTTCCAGTTCTTCTGGTTCGTCAGAAGGTCTGACTCCCCTTACTTCCCCTACACCCCCTCCGAAGAGGGCTTGACGGTTTCGAGGTGCTACTGAAATACCCCCGAAGGGGCCAATCCGACGAGGAAGCTATTGGGATTCCCTCTGCTTGTCAAGAACCTTGATCCCTCTCGACGGTTAGATGCCCACTACTCCCCTTATGGGTTTCTCTATTAGAAGAAGCCACCGAGCCACGGGGGGAGGAAAGCACTATGAACAGCAAGATATGGGGGCATATCAAAGACGCTCTGGTCCTTGCGGTGATCCCCTTGGTCCTATGGGGAGTCCGCTTGGAGATCACCCTGGCAGTCCAACAAGAGAAGCTGAACACCGTTCTGGCAGAAGTCAGCGAAGCCAGCACGACAGACAAGGACATCTCTCGCCTTGTCCAGACCAACGCCAACCAACTCACGGCCCTGAACGGGAAAATCGATGTCGCCAATGCGAGACTTGATGCTATCAAAGACCTTCTGGATAGGTAGCCTCGGGGCGGTCATCCTGGGAATCCTCATCAGTCAGGGGATGTTTCTCGGCCTATGGCCCCAGACCATTGAGATGGCACCCCCTGGTGTCCTCATCCAAGAAGAGCAAGCGGGGGTCTTTCAAGAAGACCCCACCACTGTGATCACAATAGTGGGTTCAGCCGCCCCTGATGGCCCTGAAAGCCCCTCCGCAGGCAAAGAGGGTGTAGACCCCCTGCCTCCCGCTACGGTCGCCCCAGAGGGCCACAACGGGCGTCGTGAGATGATGGAGCAGAGGCGGGTCATTGAAGTCCAGAACCAGCGGGTCGATGACTTCAACCGTGGCCTCGGCGAGTTAGAAGAAAAGCTCCGCAAGCGGCAAGAGCGGATCGACCGTCAGCAGGAAAAGGCCGACCGTTTGGAGAAGCGCATCGACCGCAAAACCGAGAAGGTTGAGCAAGAAGCCGAGCAGCCTCAAGATTGACCCGCAAGATCGCAGACGATTGCCGTGAGGGTTCAGGCTCTATTTTAGTTGAGTAGTGCTGCTGGTGGGATACTGATCCAAAAGCCGCACGAAGTAGCCAGCAGTTGTCTGGTCACCAAGTAGGGGTCGGCGTTCGCCGCAGGACGGCGGTCCTCGATGTAGCCACAACCCTTGGTCATCACGTCACGGGGAATACGGATGGATGCACCACGATCTGCGTCTCCATACTCGAACTCGTCGTAGTTGCAGGTTTCGTGCTCGCCTGTCATCCGAGCTTCATTCCCGACTCCGTAGACCGCCATATGCTCTTTGTGTGTCTCACCGAGAGCATCGATGATGGTGGCGATGTTCTTGGGAATCCCAAGTTCATTCCGACCCTGGTTAGGCTCACGGGTGGCCCAGGTGGAGAAGTTGGTATGTAGACCGCTCCCGTTCCAGTCACCTTGACGGGGCTTCGGGTCGTAGCACACAGCTAAACCATAGGTTTCGGCAACTCTGTCGAGGATGTACCGTGCCAACCATAGGTGGTCAGAAGCGATCAAGGCGTTGGCTTCATCCGTGTCAGACGAGAGACCTCGATGGCCGATCTGGAACTCCCATTGGCCCAAAGCCACTTCGGCGTTGAGACCGTAGATCAAGATGCCCGCTTCCATGCAGTAGCGGAGATGGCGCATCGCAATCTCCCGGCCAACGACATTTTCGGCTCCCGTTCCACAGTAGTACGGGCCTTGGGGAGAGGGTTCAGCACCCACCTCGGGCCAACCCATGATCAATCCGTTGGTGGCTCCCCGGTTCTCACTATCTGGGTAGTAGAGGAAGTATTCCTGCTCAAACCCAAACCAACTCTCTGCCTTGGCGGCACCTTCATTGATAATGGAGGTCAAACGGGCACGGGTATTGGATACGTGCGGTGTGCCCTCGGCATCGAGCACTTCACAGAGAACGAGGAACCCCAGACCCTCTTTCTGGAAGGGGTCGAGGACGTAATGGACAGGTTTCAAGATGCAGTCGGAGTTCTGCCCTGTCGCTTGCCCTGTCGATGATCCATCAAAGCCCCAGTCTGGAAGATTAGGAACCGGGACATTAGAGTTTTCGGTGTCCCAGACCTCAACTACTCGGACTTTGCTCCGTACTTGTTGAGTAAGGGTGGGCTCGTCCTGCGTTGGGGTTGTTCCATCAAGCCAAAGGTACGTGGCGATGGCAAGGGTGGGTGCGGTTCTCGTATCGATCCTACGAAGTGTCATGCGTCACGTCTCGCTCTTTATGTGTCACGTCTCGCTCTTTAGTGGTGTCGATCAATGATCGACACCATACCCAGCACTGGACAAAGAAAAGCCCGTAGCTGCCGAAACAACCACGGGCTTATCAACCCAGAAAGCAGCAAAGGGTTACGGGTTCAGACAAGTACCGTCATCGTCGAGCACTGTCACAATGCGGGAGGCCAAAACCTGTGTCAGAGGCGTCGTCTTCCCACCGCCGACAGAACCACGGTTCGCAGCCCCGCCACTACGGATGGGGTAGGAGCCTCGTTCCTGCACTTCACCCGAGAGGGTGGGGCTTGCAGCAACGGCGGTTCCGTCGAGGGGTGTAGGTCGGACATTGAGATCAGCAACGCCACCAAAACCAGCAGCGGACGAGAGAGAACCTTCACTGTAACTGATGCGAAGACTGCCACTGTTGTAGATGGTACGGATACCCTCGTTCTCTACCGTGACGGTAGCAACCGGAGCGGTAGGGTTCGGGTGGTTAGACCCACCAGCACGGACACCGACACGCTTGGCCTCGGTCGCCGATTTGGTGAAACCACCTTGCACACCGTCAGTGCCGGGATCAAAAGCACCCGCAGCCTCGGTCGAGTGGATCTGGGCCATGTTGGCGATCTGATAGACCCGACCCGAAAGGATATCCAGCACGTCGGCCAGGGTTCCCGCAGAGTTACCTGTGGTGAGCGTACAAGCAGCGTTAGCTGCCGTACCCTGGATCGCAGTGTTGATAGCGGCCAGAGTGGTATCGGAGCCACCGTCAACCAAAGCGATGATCGCATCGGCAGAGGCGTTGGCGATTGCCGCCGTCATAGCTTGATTCTGACCACCACCATCGGCACAGGTGTCGAGCAGATATGCCGCAAGACCTTGAACCGGGCTGGAAGCTGAACCACCACCCTTGGAGACCAAGATCGGGGTTCCGCCGCCGCCATCTTGAGAGATGGTCACGGTGTCACTGGTGACTCGGTTGGCATACCGGGTTTGGCCGGGGCCATCGAGGTCGCTTCGTTGAGAGACGTTTGGGACCAGATCGAGAACCTGTACGGTTCCGTCAGAGACATTAGAGTTGGCAATACAAATGTAGGGCATGATGTTTACTCGCTTTCCTTGGGGGGTTCTGGTTCGGGTTCTTGCGTGGGAGTCCGTCCCAGCATGTCGTGATCTCCAATCGGCATCGCTGCTTTCTCCGCACACGGCGCAAGGTCAACAGCAACAGAAGGGACCGTCAGTTCTCCATCTGGGTTTGTCATCTCTTCAATCACGACAGGGAGTAAGCCCCTTGCCCATTTAGCACTTGAGATAACCATTTTATTGTCCACACAGTTCGGGATTCCCCCTGCGTAGTATTCAGCCAGGGCCAAAGCAGAGTCCAGCATGTCACCTACGATCTTGGCGATCTCTTCTTCATTGATCACAGATTCCAAAGACTTTCCCGGTCCTCTTGGTGCCAAGCACCCACTAAAGTCGATAGCCACTTCGGGGAACACAGCCCCCTTCTTCTCAATGACTTCTGCTGCCGTGGAGAGCACCGTTCTTACCGATGCCCCTACAAGACAGATGGTGAAGTCACCGTCTGGTCGGGACTCTTGGATGTAAGCGATGGCTGCTGCCGAGCTTGCTCCATTTAGAGCCGCTACGACGAGGGGGATGTTCTGCTCGAAAGTGTTGGGTTGATACCCGGTCTGGGTTTGCTTATGAAGCCAAGCACACCCTTGAAGAAGCAAGAGAGAGACCAATAATACTGAAATCGAATGCCGCATCACACCCCCAATCAATCCCACCAAAGACGAAGGGTTCCGTCTTTTCGGATATCTGATTCATCTACTTTGGCGCTGCTGCCTCGACCTGCTTTTTCAATCTGAAGTAAGAGATCTGGATTGTCACTACGGATGTAGAGGGCAACGCTGTACTCACGGGCGGCTTGAATCTCAAGATTGCCCATCTTTTCGTATTTCTTGAGCCACCGACCAACCTTGTCGGCGTTGAAGTCACCATATCCAAAGGGCATCGCAGCCTTCGCAGCCTTCTGCCAAGTCGATACATCCGTCCATTGGTTGGAGCGCCACTTGAGTTGGCGATGCTTCATGGCGATCTCGTAGTCCCCTTCCGTCATCGCTGACATATCGGCGAAGACTTTAGGTAGATCATTGAGGCCAGCAGCCAGTCGGATCAGAGCTTTGCGATCAGATGCCTTCTTGCCCTTCTCCTTCTTCTCTGGCTTGGACCCACCAGAAAGGGCTGTTACCAGGGAAGATTCCATCGCATCCAACCACTTTTCTTTGTCACCTTTGGACATCATATCTAACCAAGAAGACCAGTCGCTTTTTGGAGCCGTCACCTTCTTCCGAAAAGTCTCCCCCACCTCTTTTGGGGTTGAAGCGGAAGAGATCATATCGTCAATCCCTTGACCCATGATGACCTTGCTGTATTGAACCACCTCTTTCCAAGTGTCCTCGGGGTCCAACTTCCCCCCTACGGAGGGGTCGGTGATGTCCTTGAGGGCATCAAGGGCTTTAGGCGTCCCAGCGTCTTGAAGTGCTCCTGACATTTCCTTGCGTGTTTGCTCCAGCTTCTCGGCCTTCTCCCCCTCCTTCTCCTTCTCGGGATCTCCAACGAGTCCCAGATCCTTCCTGAACTGGACGAACTGCTTTTTGACGGCGGGGGCATCATCGGGGTTGTTTTTGAGTTCCTTCTCCAAAAGACCGGCGAGGTGCTCTTCAACCGTTTTACCGGAAGAGATGAGCTTTTTGATGTCTTCCGACTTCACCCCCCACTTCAACTGGTCGCGCACGGGCATAGCCTCAAAAACTGCGCCTGCTGCTTCACCCTTGGCCTCTCCAGAGGGCTTGGCCTTCTCGGTATCACCTACACTGTGCGCCTTGGGGTCAGCGCCCGGGTGTTCCTTGAGGTACTTCTTGAGAGCCTCTTCAGTGGCGTGTTCCTTCGCAGTCTTCAGCACCCCAGCGGTCTTCTGGCTGGCGAACATGCCGCTTGGGAGTTTGATGCCCATAAGGTCGGCGACCTTGAAGATATTGTTCCGTTGAAGGCTGATGTCCCAGTTCTGACCACCCTTGATCAACTGGGTGAGCCTGCTGATAGCGTTGTACTCGTTGTCTTTGATCTTCAAGGAGTCAGAGAGCTTGTCGGTGATGTCCTGCAATAGCTGGGCTGATTGCTTGTCTTGCTTTTCAACCGTCCTATACAGCTTGAAGAAGTCTCGTTGGTCGAGAAGCCTCCAGAGGATCTCACTACCTGCGTGTGCGGCCTGACGCCTCGTAACAGTCTTCTTGCCTTTCTGGGTGCTCGCCAAGAACCACCATTCGGAGTTACTTGCCATCTTGATCAGTGGGAGTAGCTTTGGTCGAAGATCTGGCCGCTCATAGGCGAGCTTGATTGCTGCGGTCCGTAAAGACATCTAACGCCCCTTTGCTTTGGAGAGCGGCATTGGCTTCCAAGAGAGGTCTCTCTCGACAAGAGGCAAACCGTTTCGGTTCATACTCTGAAGCTCGTTCAAGGACATATAGCCAAGCTCACCGTGTCCAAGATCTGCCCAACCAAACATCCGGTCACGTCCGTCGAACTCGGTGACGTACCAGACACCCCGGCCATACGGAGAGAAGAACTTGACCCATACAGTTGGATCTTCCACGTCTTCCTGCGTGTAGAGCTTGGGGATCTTCCTGGCGATGTTGTTGGGCATAAGCTGGTGCTTACGCACACCGTCGAGGGGATGCTTGGCTGCAAACTTGGTAGCGGTCTTGGTGGCCGACCTTGGCTTGCCGTACTCCCTCTGGGCCTTTGAGGGATTCTTCAAGTGGATCATATCCGAACGAGTCCATTCGATGAGCCCCTCGTCCTTCAAGGTTTCCAGGGCTTCCTCTGCATCCTCTCCCCTTGGCCCCCGGTGGCGGAACTTGTCGTTGAGAAAGTCGAGGTGGACCCCCTTGTCCAACTTCAGAAGCAGGTGAACGATGTCCCGCTCCAGGTTTCCGGCGGTCTTCTCGCCTGCTTGCTTGATCAGCGGAAGCAACTTCGGTCGGAGATCGGGACGAGCATAGGCGAGCTTGATTGTGTCCCTACGGAGCTTGGCCTTCTTGACGGCCTTTTCCTGGCCTTTCCAAGCCTCTTTCGTCATGTGTTCTTCGAGACCCTTCTCGTCGAACTTGCCGGTCTTTGGATCAACGAACTTCTCAATGAGCTTGGCCTCTTGGTCACTAACTTCGGTGTAGTAGTCGAGAAGCTCCTGCTTCACATCATCGGGCATCTTCCCACCTTCAGCGGCGGTCTTACCTTCAGCGTCTTTACGCTTGCCCATCGCCCAATCATGGAACTTGGAGGTTGCCGCCATTGGGACAAAAGTCCCAACTCCGGTTCCAATCATCCCTGCGGTTGCACCCATGCCGAAGCCCATGCCCCAGCCCTTGATTCCCAGAGCAGCAGCAGCCACCCCACCTGCGGCACCACTACCCATGCCTAAAGTGGCCGCCAAACCCGCAGCCACAGGGGCCAGATAGACGCCACCTGCAATACCACCTGCAAGGGTTCCCATGCCCAGGAGCACCTTTACACCAGCGTCGAACTTGTTTTTCTCCAGAAGCTCGAAACCGCCGAGCTTCTTCATCCCGGCATCGGCACCCTCAAGGATCTTGCCCGAGCCCTTTTCCAGTGCTCCGAAGAACGCCGTCTTGATCTTCTTCTTGATGCTCTTCAAGGCACCCGTCAGTCCCTTGGCAGTGGGGGCTTCGTTGCTTCCACCCTCTTCTCCACCGCCGCCTTCGCTGTCACCTTCCTCAAAGAAGTCTTGTGGCTTCTTCTTGGAGTCGGGGTGCTTCTCCATGTACTTCTTATGGAGGTTCTTGGCACCCTCTTCAGTTTTGGCCTTGTCCCCTGCTACCAAGATCGGAAGGATCTTCGCACGGAGTTCGGGCTTCTCGTAAGCGAGCTTGATTAGGCGGGTGCGTGTACTCATTGGGAAACCTCTACAAAAGACCGAGCAAGTGCTCACGGTGTTGCGGTTTGTTGTAAGCCAGCTTGATGATCTGGGTACGGAAAGCTGCCTTCTTCTGGGCAGCCATCCTCTGACCACGGGTCAGCAGGTACAGACCGACGATCTCTTGGATCTTCTTGTCTTTCTGCATCGCTGATGCGATGGCCGTCAGTCCCTTCTTGATGGCACGCCCAATGGCTACCTTCTTGCTCTTGTCTGTGGGGTCTTCACCCATCTCTCGAAGGATTCCAGCCTGTCCTGTGGGCTTGCCCTTCTCCAAGTGCTCGATGAAGCGTTCGACCACTTCTCGGTCCCAGTCGTTGAGACTGCGAGGGATCATCTTCTTCATAAAGTGGATGATGAACTTCCCTTCTCGACGTTGGTGGCGGATGAGTTGGATGATCAACATCCCAAAGTCGGAGTCCCCACCGTCGTTCTTATCGAGCCAGGACTTGCCCATCGCTCTCGCCACTGCGGGATCTGCGTCGAAGTTCCCTTCCTGGCCTGCACCCGACTCCGAATCTGTCATGTCTCTGACTCGGCGGGTGCGCTCGGCTTCCTCGGTTTTGATGAGTTGGATCACCTTTTTCTTCAGCCCGTCTTGGGCGACATTCAAGGGAGCCTTGTCTGGAGTAGCCGTGCCGTTCAAGATCTGCCTCTGGAGCTTCTTGCCGATGCTTGGGAAAAACTGGACATTTACATCCCGGCTTCCGAGCGGGATACCACCAATGGTGTTCTGCAAGATGTCCTCGGCGGTCATCCCCTGGACCTGGGGTTCTCCTTCATTGGAGACGGTGCTCAAGATCTTGTAGAGGTTCCCGAGCATGATCTTGCACATAGGTCGCTTCGGGTTCCGCCATTCGGGGCTGATGTTGGCGAACTGTGGGTCACCTTCAATCGATGCCCATGCCCGTGGACCCTTGCCAGCCAAGCTGAAAAAGGGAAGGCCAGCAGCGCCCTCAAGGATTTCCAGTCGGATAGCCTCATCCATCTTGTCGCTGCAATATGAAGCGATCCGCTGCAACCTCTTCGCCGCCACACGCAGCATAACTCTGCGAGCAGGTAGAGAAGTGATCTTGAGTTCACCAGTAACAGCAGTAAGCGCCTGCCGTGCGATCTTGTATCTCGTCAAAACGTGCATCGTTGAACCTCAATCTTCGGAAACTCGGGAGCGGCCTCTACGAGAGGCAGTACATAGAGGGATTATCGATAGATAGAGTCTCAAAACAAGGGCTTGGTGGCCTCCCCCAGAATACGACGATATCTCTGTCAGAAGTGCTTGACGGCTTCGTCTGTAAAGTGTTACTCCCTCCCGAAGTTTGGGAGGGATAGCCCCTATGTCTCTTTGACATAGGGTACTCAACCTGTTAGGCTGATTTTAGTTTCCAGGCAACGACCCTGCTCGGTAAGAGCGTCTGTCACAGCCCGGGATGGAACCACAACTGATACCTCGCCGATACGGCGTACAGGACGAAGATGACAAACACGGCCCCCACAGCTTCCTCTCTTTTCGACCCACTGGTCAAAGTTCTCGGAACCCTCATCGCCTACGATGAGGCCCAAAGCGTTTGCCGAGAGACCGTGTACGATACGGTCCTGCTGGAAGCGGGGATCGACCCTACTACGACACCCCTCTCGCTGAAGGGACGAACCGGACTTTACCGGATCGTCCAGTTTGCACACCGCAACCAGCGTGACGGCTACTGCGGCACGAAGCGAGCCGCCACCACAACCCTGACCGCTGCCGGTGGTTGGAGCCTGACGCCTGCTGGCGTTGCCCTGTCCCAAGCTCTCAATGGAACCACCCCTCCGGTTGTTGCCGCCGTGGCAACTTCGACACCGCAACCGTCCTCACCCAACGAGACGAGCGAGTGGCTGGCAGGCCAGCCTCCTGCGTTCTGGAATCGCCTGGAGTCGGCCATCGCCAGCAAGTGCCGGGTCTCGGCCAAGATGGACCTTGTGGGCGACCACCTCCACAACGCTGTGGAAAGGTGGGTGAAGCGCAACGCCTTCGCTAACCGAATCCACGAAGGGAACCCCCCGAGCTACTCCGACTGCGCCACTTGGGCCGTCCGTTCAGCGTTCACCGACATCCGTGGTTGGGGTAAGTGGGGAGACGCCAAGGCTCTGCGAGGTGCGATGACCGAAAAGGAGCGTAAGGATAAGGAAGAGTACGACAAGAAGAGCCCGCAGTTTGCCGACGAAAGTGGGGGGCCAGCACAGTTTGGTGGTGGTCAGGTTTCCTTTGATCTGGAAGGGGCTCTGCTTGAGGTCGAGGACGTAAGCCACAGCAACGACATCGAGACTGTCCTGCACATGGAGTGGAACATCAGTTGGGCAGAGGAAACGCTCCGTGCCCGTATGCCGATTGCCCACGAACGCTACACCCGAGTTCTGCACTGGCTGATCGAAGGCTACAAGGCCCGAGAGATTGCCGACTTTGAGGGTGTCAGCGTGTACCGTGCGTCAACGATGGTAGCCGACTTGAAGGCTCTGCTCCGCAAGGCCCGAGACGACGAAGGCTGGTAGCCTTTGGGTCATGCCCGTGGTCGAACCACGGGTGCCCCGGCATGTAATCGTAGTTAGAGCTTGGGCTCAATGTCCAAACCCACCCCTCGTTTGGCTCTGTGGCCGACCATCCCAAGAGTGGGCACCAGAATAAGAAGAGATGCTCACAGAGATGCCCCCGTTGATACCGGGCCTCCACTTCTTGCGGAGCTTCTTCCCTCTCGGGTCAAACTTCCCTTTGAGGGGCACGACCTTTTCGTCTGTACGCCCCACGCTCACGACCTTCTTCTGAAGCTGTTGGAGGATTATCTGCTTCGGCGTGGCTCGGATGATCTGGTAGTAATCGATGTTGGTCTGGTCGTAGCCCCAGTTTGAGTAGAGGATATCCCCCACAACGGGTTCTTCGGGGAGATTCCCTGCGGTGAGATACCTGTGAGCGACACGGGCAACGTCCCCACGACTGCTCTGGAGATACTTTAGAGTCTCGTAGCGTTCCGCTATCCGAGAAGATGATGCGGTGCGATATTTCTGGAGCTTCCGGTCCATTACTCAACCTCTTCGCCGAGCCTGTCCATGTTCGTTGGCTCTTGTCGGTCATCGAAAGGTTCAGTGGGGATCGGCAGTGCGTCGAGATCAGCAAGAGGGTCACCATCGACCAGACCTTGTAGATCAAACTCACCTGGGGGCGGGAGTTCCCCGGCTGACATGAGGCGTCGAGAGAGGACTGTCATCACGCCCTGGATCTCTTCCATCTCGTAGTCTTCCCGGCGCAGCATCCTCACGAAGCTAATGTTGTTCATCACCTTCGCCTTGGACAACAACTGGTCAGCGTTGTACCGGGAAAAGTAATCGTCCCATTCTTCAACTGTTCGTGGATCTGCACTCATCTCATTATCCTCAATACGTTTGGATCTTGAACACTTGTGAAATCTCTTTCGGAGTCGGTTCCCAGACCTTGGCGAACTTCAAGTAGATGTTGAGGTCGATGGAATAACCCTTTATCTCACCCTTCTTCCACTTCTCCATCTCTTTGGAAGACATCGCGTAGCCGTTCTCATCCCCATGCCAGCCACAGATGAGACGACCATCCTCAAACGCCGTCCATGCTTTCTTGTCTTTTGGGGCATCGGAGCGGCCAATGAAGTATTTGATCACCTCGTCGGGTGACTTGAATGTCCCAACATTTCGACCATTGTCCAGAAGTTGGCCTCTGCCAATCTCACCTTCATCGAAAGAATCTTCCGTGGACTCTATCGACCAAGAGTCCACGATGATCTCGAATGTCTCCTTGGCACCGGCCCACTTCGATTGGAGATGCGGGTTGTTGTTGTCTCCCAACCAACGCTCTACGTCGGACCACAAGGTCTCGGTGTCTTTGATACGTTCCAGTTCGGAGCGGACATTGGAGGGGAGTTGGTCGAAGTTAGCCACGGCCCGTGAACCTGCGGAGTCGAGGTACTTCTGAAGCACCTTCTCCTGACGCTTGTGGAGCTTGCGGGCGGTCTTCTTCGAGCCCTTCTTGGACATCTTACCAGCGGCCTTTGCCATTTTCTCGGCAGTTTCCGTAAGGCTCTTCGCCATCTTCCAAAGTTCGTTCATGGACTGGGGCTCAACGAACAACCCAAGGTCTACGAGGTCGAGCCGGATACCATTCAACTGATCAAGCACTTGTGTCGCCAAATACTTACGGGCGTCCTCTTCTGGTCCATCTTTCTGGGCGACGGTCATGCCGCCTCCGCTGAAACTCTTGAGTTGCCAAGAGGCAGCGGTCTTCAGCAACGGTAGCAAGTCGGCCCGTAGCTCTGGGTTCTCGTAAGCCAACCGGATCATCTGGGTTCTGATTTTGCTCATCTTGTCATCCTCTTATACCGGGTAGATCATCAGCGTACCGGCGTCATGCCACTCGCCGTAAAGGCCGTGCTTATCCATGTACTTCTGAAGTTTGGGATCGAACTCGTTGGGGTAGCCTGCTCGATAGTAGTTAGCGATGCCTTCCTCCCCGAAGGAGGTCCAGATACCGCCCTGACCACTGCCGAAAGCCTCGGTCGTGTCGATTCGGGCTGACTTGGGAAACATCTTCTGGAGGGCTCGAATGTGCCTTGCCATTGAGGCTGCTGTCTTCGCCATGTGCCGGGAAGCCACCCTTGCTGGCGGCTCGTCACCGCCCGTAGATCGTGAAGGCTTGTTGTAGGGGCTCGGCGAGAGCACGAACTCCATCGTGTTCCGGCTGGTGTTGCGGATGCTGGCATCTGATTGAGTGACCTCTTCCCACTCACCACCAAGGTCTGCGTGCATCGACCGCTTGATCATGTCGTCGAACATATCGGACTGCATCTTCTGGAAGAATCCTCGGATCTCATCCAGCGTCTTGTCCAATCCACCCTCGCTTGGACTCTCTGTCGCTGCGTAGGTGGCATCGAGCGTAAACTCATCGACCACATGCTTCTGGCCCTGTCGCCATGCACGGGCGGTCCGTTGCTTCATCTCTTCGCTGTTCCATGAATCACGATCCAAGTGAACGACCGTGTTGAACGCTTGGAGGTTCTGCCCTGTGGAGTACCGCTTACCGTACAAGGTAATCGTCTTGAACTTGGGTGACGGAGAAGCAATCTGCTGGAACACGAAGACGGGCCATTCCTTGGCGGGCGTCCACGGGTTGTGTTCCTTCACCCAGGCTTTACCAGAGGGTGATGGAAGAGTCGGGAAAGGTCTGATCCGCCGCTCTCGGAAAGGCAGCTTGTGAATAGCTTTCGTTCCGTTCTCTGCTTCCCAGTCTTTCCGGCGCTTCTTGGCGTCTACAACTCGGCTGGCCTTCTCATCATCCGTAAGCTCGGGCTCACCTGGGACTCTGCCCTTTGGTGCGAAAGCGAGCTTGCGTACTGCCAATGGAATCGGGACTTCGATTTGATCAATCTCTTTCCCGGCCTCGAACACTCGCATCTCTGTGCTCGTCGCTGCGATGTGGTATCCCGGCATTTCCTTGGAGAGCTTGATAGCTGTCATCTCGATCATCTTTAGATCATCGGTGAACAACAGCGTCCTTGCAGACACGTCGTTCTCTCGCTTCCGAGTGACGATCTCTGCGGCTTCATCGATCTTGGGGTTGCCCGCTTCAAGAGCCAATGCCCGTAGCTCGTCAGGCTTGTGTGCCTTCCGAAGAAGATTGAGGATTCCCAACCCAGCGGGCGTCCCTCTCGGTCCGTTCGCCAATACAGCGGGGGCTTCCTTCTTGCCGTCCATCATGTCGGCAAGCTCCAAGAGAGTCTCCTGGGGATAGTTGGAGAGGCCGTTCATCAGTTTGACCAGACCAGCCATCTTCCGACCAAACACCCGGTCTACCTTGTCCCGCATGTCCTTGGTAAGAATGGGGTCGAGCTTCCGTAGAGGATTACCTGCGGCGTCAGTCTTGTACCTGACCCGGGGCTTCCCGGTGATGGTGTCGATTATCGGTTCGCCGTCATCATCGAGTTCGAGAAGAGGCTCACCTGTTTCCTTGTCCCGCATAGCGACAAAGCAATCGCCCTCGTCACCTTCGCCTTCGCCTTCACTTGGCGCACATCCATGATCACGGAAGGTGACTTCCATCGCCTTCATAATCTTGGCGAAGCCTGACGTGACTGTTCGATAGATCTCTTCGACCTCGGGCTGCATCTGCACCGATACCGAGTTCGAGTTCATGGAGACGAGCTTACCGGGTTCACCGGTCTCGGGATCTTTGGCGTACTCCACTTCCTTCTTGTCGGCGTAGAAGATGTTTTGCTTGGTCCACGTTTCGAGTTCCCGCTGAAGAGTGGGATCATCCTTGATACCGACGATACGTGGCCCGACCTTCTCGCAGTAACGCTCGTTGAACCGACGCATCTTGCGACGATAGTCTCTGGCCTCGGCTTTCTGTGCCTTATTGGCATCTTTGCGAGTCGAGAGTGGGATGTTCTGACAGATCGCTTGGAGGACGTAGGAATCCTGGGGATTCTTCTCCATCGCTGAAGCGGTCAAACAGATCTTGTGCGGGTGATCCAACTGAAGGGCAGCCGCAGAAGCGTTGGTGCCCATACTCGTCATGTTCTGGGCCTCATCATAGTAGAGAGCCACGTAGTCTTTGTGGTCCCACTTCCCGCCTGCTTCGTAGTGGGCGTTCCAGTATTCCGAAGAGGTCTTGGTGACCTTGCTGCCCTTGACTGACCAGTGGCCCTTCTTTGCGGCTGCGCCATACGTTCGGTAGGACATGCAGTCCACCTTGCTGGCAAGCATGTCAGCAGGGGCAACCCCAGAGTCGGCGAGACGGTGGAGGAACGCTGTTCGAGCCATCCCCTCTTCGCTGTCATCATCAAAGTCGTCTTCGCCAACCGGAGTTGGGCTCAACCACTTCTTGATCTCACCCGGGAGGTTACCTTCCAGGCCGGGTGGGCAGACCCACAGGAACCGGCCATTAGGCTTGATGATCTTCCCGGTTGAGTCCTCGTAAGTGTAGTCGTCCTCACCCATCCCATCTCGCAACATCTTCTGCATGGATGAGATGGAGGTGACGGTCTTTCCGACACCTGTATCCAGAGCGATAACCCCACGGTTGTCATTGGCGTCCAACCAAGCCATCGCCTTCTTCTGGACCTTCAAGAGCGGGGGTGACCCCTTCTTGAATCCACCCAGAGATCTCTTGGAGTAGAAGCCAAGGTTCCGGTCGGCTGTGGCCTGTTCGGCTTTGCTCTGGTCTTCGTAATGTTTGTTGACAGTGCCAACAGCGCCTTCGGAAAGCGCCATCCCTGTTCCACCGATAATCTCTTGGACTGTGCTGAAGTCCTTGAGATCAAAAGTGAAGATACCGCTGTCTTCTTGAATCAAGGAGTTGATCGATCCAGTCTTTACCGGGGTATTGGAAGCCAGCCGGTTGATGGATGACTTGATACGCTGCAAGGCTTTCACTTGCCGGTATTCTTCTGGGTCTCTCTCTTTCAACTTGGGTGTGGCACGCCGGTTGGGAAGCGAGATCTGGAGCCGCTTGACCATCTTCCCGTGACGATCTTTTTGTTCAACCACGGTGATGAAGGGCTCGTTGTAGCTTCTTGAGTCCTTACCGGATTCCTCTTTCGGAACTGGCTTCCCGTTCTTTGGATCGTAGGTGTATGTCGTGCCTTCGATCATGCGCCCGTTGGCGTTGACCACATCATTGAGCATACAGCCCTTGAACCGGCCATCTACGATCACTCGCTCCATGACGATACGAGGGGCTTCGCCCGTCTCTGGGTCGTTCTGGTCTTGGTAGACTCGCTTGATCCATTGGGTCGGGTAGACCCGGGTAATAGCACTCTCTTTGGCCTTGTCATCCGTGAGAGACACATACTCGACAGCGCCTTCCGCCATCGCTTCCATGTCATCGTTCGTCACAGTCCTGACTTTTGTAAGGGCATGAGGGGAAAGTAGTGTGGCCCGGTCAGGAGCCGTCGTGAGCTTCCTCTTGGCCTTGTCCCGCTTCTTGAGCTTCTCTACATAGGGGCCGTCCCAAATCTCTTTGGGGCTTCTCTTCTTGTTGGGGTCGTAGTTGGGGTTGGGGATCTTCTGAATAGCCAGGGGTTCCATGCCCCGGTCATAAGCCAGCATCTCCCCTGTTTTGGGGTCCACACCGAGCATCACGGCTCGCCCACGGACCATCGTCATCTGACCTACTTGCCCGTTGTCCTCGATGTTCAGTTTGATCTCGTTATCGATCTCTTCCAGAGACCTGCGGTCGTTCACCACGGCGGCGTATGTCTCGGGGTCACGGTCTTGAAGGTCTACGAGCTTCTTCTCTTTGCCTGACATCTTGCGGAAGATGGGGAACCAGTAAGTCGCTTTGGTTCCCCGTTTTTGGCCCAGGTAGATCCCCTTGTCCCGCCCGATGGTCTCGATCAACTCGGCCAGCGTGCTGGCAGCGGATTCCCAGTCTCTCTTCTGTGCCGTACCCTTCTCGATCTTGACGATGTGCTTTCGCAGCCCACGCACCGAGAGGACGCACTTACCCCGAACCAATGAAGATAGGGGCTTCTTGTCCGAACGGCCCTTTACACGAAGGAGCTTCCTCGTTTCGGCGAAGAGACGCCCAAAGACATCGGGTTCAATGGGGGCAGCTTCCCCCAGACCCAAGTCATGGATCATAGAAATACGTCGAAGCTCCACGAAGAGCCCCAACCAGGGCATGATCTTCGCCCCAAACTCACGTCTGAAGAGAGTCCGAACGGGTCTCGACAGCACGTATTGTGCAGGGTGAAGCAGCTTCTCTACATCAATGTCCTCGTCAGGAGCGCCTGACAGGAATCGATGCGCTACCCGATATCCAGGTGTTTGCACCAGCGCCTCCGTAAAATCAGTCTTCCCACTCGATCCATTCTTGAACACCAGCGGGTGCCTCTGAAGCGAGCTTCATAGAGGCATCGGGATAACCAGCCAGGAGCATCCTGCTGAAACCACACTTGGAAGTCTTGTGGTGATTCTTGAAGAACCCCGTGATGACTTCATGCCCATTAGCACGGCGACCGTGTAGATCAGAGGCAACGTGCCCCGCTGCTTCACGCAACATGGAACAAGCGTTGAGACCAAGCCGAGCCGTCTTGGTGCTGTACCCATACAGACCGTATCGGGGGTCGTTCTTGGCAGCCGTCTTGGGAGTCTGTTGCGCCCGCAGTTCAGCGAGGCGAGCTTCCTTGGCAACCTTTGGTCCAAGCCCCTTCATCGCTGCAATCAGCATACGAGCCGGAATCGAGTTGGCCCGCTTGGAGTGCAGTGTGAGGAACTCGGCGGTCTTTGGATCTTTGGTCCAAGCGATCTTGGCGAGCCGAGCCGCAGTTCGAGAGAGCTTACGGATGCTTGACTCACAATCGTTCTGGGTCTTCTTGGTGTACCCATACAGACCGCTGTGTCCGGTCGTTGCAGACTTCGTTGTGATTGAGTGCTGGGGGATGACGCCCGCACTCAAACCTTTGAGAGTCTCTTCCAACGAAGCAAACCGAGTCTGAACACCAGTGGTGAAAGCCACCCGAGATACCCGCTCAAATGCCGACTTGAGACCAGGGTTTCCACAGGTAGTTCCGTGTGCTGGACAGACGTTCTTACGGAACCACTGGTTGTACTTCAGCCGATCTGCGTAGGAACCTTCACAACCGGGAGGACCACCGTCCTTGTTGCAGCCCGCAGGAGGGGCGTCGTCATGTCGGTTGTAGGGAATCTTGTCGTCTACGGGCTTGGACTTGTAGCCCTTGCCATGAGGGTCGCCCCAGGAACGCCCTGCGAGAAGTTCCTCCGCAGCGACTTCCAGTTCTGCCATGCTGGCAGAAGCCTGTCTCTGGGCGTAGTCCAGTTGAGCAGGCGTCATGCCGCACTGGTTCTTGTGGTTCCCAGGGCAGACCAGCTTGCGGTACTGCTTGTTGTATTCTTTGCGCTGCGTCGATCCATCCTCACCAGCAGCCGGTAGCTCGTCGTGGTGACGGTAAGGCACGCTGTCGTCTGGCGTGGAGTGGGGATCAGGGTTGCCCCAGGTACGGCCACCAACAAGATCTTCAGCCATGCCCTCAAGGACGGAAAAACGATCCTCAAGGTCAGAAAGGAGTTCTTCAGAGACACGGGCAGACTTGAAGTTGTCCTTGTTCTCTTCCTTCTGTTTCTCCCACTCGGCCTTCTGTTCGTCGGTCATGTTTTGAGTGGGGTCGGCGGGTGTGCCCTTCTCGAACTTACCCTCCTTGTCTTCGGATTCTTTCTCTTCGGACTGTTTAGCCGTGAGCAAGCGGCCCATCGAATCGGCGGATAGTTGAGGAAAACTCATGTCGGCACTCCTATTTGGTCCCAGTTCATCCAGTAGGGACTTCATCTCTTGGGAGGTGATTGAATAAATACCGTAATCTGGGAGAGACTGGAGAGATTGGGTCAACATCCCATCCTTTTCACTCCAGTTCTTCTTGTGCTTGTCTTTGCGGCTGCTGCCACGATCCACGTCTTGTTCTCGGGTGTGGTGTGTACCAGCACCGGACGGACCACGCTTGATGTGCTCTTCCATCGCTTTATTGCGAGGCTTGGGCGGGGTCTTGTCGATCTTCATGCGGTCTTTTTGAGAGAGAGGCTTCTTCTTTTTCTTTGATTTTGCCATCACCTGTCTCCCATCACGGGTCACTTCACGTTCGAGAGCCAAGGCGGGCCGTCGAACGAAGTACCGGGGGAACTTCTCGGCCCATGATCCATAGAAGACATCTTCGTGAACAACACGGGTGGTCTTCTCGGGGTGGGGGATGTTCGGATCGGCGACCCAGACGTAGAGCCCTGGACCAGACCCTTGGATCACATGGTCCTCGGGAACGCTGTCGATGGGGCCTTCCTCTACGTGGTAGACCACACTGGCATGGGACCAATCTCGCTTCTCTGGGTTCCAAGCGATCATCACGGGGATGCCTTGGTCCGTCCAACCTTTTAGCTGTCGGATGGTCGAAGGCATGGTGAGGGTAGCCCTGACCCCATAATGTTGGGCGCACGCAAGGGCCTGCTCCCAGGCAGCCCCCTTCATGGGCTGTGCGCCCATGACATCATTTACCGTGTCTTCGTCGGTATCTATATCAAGTGCCCGTAAGCACATCGACATGGAGGTTGCCATGCAGGTGTACTGTGTCCGTTGCCGGATCGGGTCTACTTGGGCTTTTGCAGTCTTTTGATTCATGTCGGCACTACCTTGTTCCCCTACCGATAGACCGCCATAGATAAATCAACGTCCTATAGACGGTAGGTTGGTAGACGAGCCTGGATCAGAAGCCCCGGAGATAAGTGAAGCCATGACATACGACACCCTACTCAATAAACTATCGGGTACGACCGGGCTTCACGTTGATGACATCCGAGCGGTCTTGGACGCTATGCCGGATGTTCTCGTCCAATCTGAAGACGGAGAACAGACCCGTACACCGTTTGGCGTGTTCACCATGAAGATGCGAGCGGAAAAGAGAGTACGGCTACCGGACGGCACCTGGACCAAGGCAGAATGTGAACGACAAGTTCGGCTAAAGCCTGGAAAGCGTCTGCGAAAGACTTGTTAGAGTCCAGTATCGTGAGTCATCTGCGAGATTTGGTCTGGTGGAATCTCAATCCCAAGGGTCAGTCCTTCTCGAACGCCCTGCCAATAACCAATCTCCATTCCAGAGCGGAAAGCACCTTCGACTTCGGACTCTTTGAGTAGAGAGTGCATATGGACGGCTCGCTTCTCGAAACCCTCCCATCGGGAGAGTAGAGTTGGCTTGAGCCGTTTTACAAGCATTTCAACGACTGTCATGGTGGGTCTCCTTATGCAGTTCCTTGCAACTTTACTACTCTGCTGGGGTCGATTCCGGCCTATCTTTCGGGATGGCGGGGTTGACCTCCAGCATATGTAGGATCTCACGGGCTGCTGCGGGGGCCATCATAATGACGGACTTCTGGCACATTTCCACGACAGTTCTGGAGAGGTCGGCCTCGATTTCGTGCCGCTTTTCTGGGTTACCCTCAACATAATCGGCCAGATAGCCCCTTTGATTGGAGGCTTTGACAGCCACCTCCAAGAAGGCTTCGCGCCTAATCGCCTCACATAGCAGCCCATAGGCGACCTGCTCAATCCCTGCGGACGGGAGGGTGGCAGCCGTCTGTTGATCCTCATCGCTTTGGATGTTGTGAATCGAATAGATGTTGCCGTCGTTGTCCTGACAGATCTGTACTTCGACCACGAACGAGCGGTAGTTCGGAGTCACCCCCTTCTTCCAAGGTAGTTTGGGCGGGGGCGAAGTGTCAGAGGCTTTCTTCATGTTTCTAAATCCGTATTGGTTGGCGTCTTGATGAACAGAGATTTGGCCCAGTCCCAAAGCCGGGTCAGCTTGTCAATCCAGAACAACGTGGGTTCGAGGATCAACTCATTGAAGGACGGCTTATCGTAAACAGGCGGAGTCATTGTTCTCTCAAGTGAGTGACAATCACGTCTTCTGGTTGATTGAGTTCAGAGAAAGCCTGGACCCAACCACCCAAAAAATCGCCACGGAGAGCTTCTGATATCCGACTCCCCACGGGAGTCCGATAGACTCCCGTCACAAGATAATCGTACTCACCAACCTTGCGAACAGTCGCTTCCCCGGCGGGAAAAAATCCCCCGTAAGACAGCACTGAAGAGTTGTAGTTATCGAAAGCCCCTGCAACTTTGATGAAGTTGATCTCGTTGATGGAGAGGTGTGAACCCCCAACCCCTTCAATACTCGGTTTGGGAACCCCTACGACACGCAACGCAAACCCATAGCTCTTGGCTCTGGCCCGCAAGTACCGTAGTGCGATTTTCGATGTTGATGCCATTTTCATTCCTCAATATCGCACAGGTATAGACTAATCCTTGGGCGGAACGAGGATGGGCTGGCTTGCCGGGGTGTCGATTTCGGCCCACTTCATGCGAATGAGCTTGGAGGCGTTTTCCAAAACCAACGTCTCTGGATCGTTCTCCGTGGGAACCCGCAGCTTGATTACAGAGATATCGTCGGACAGGGGCATCCGTAAGATCCCTACGAAGTCCATGACAAAACCAAAGACCCGCTGGGCATCCTTCTTGGTATCCCGGTTCTTCACGCTCTTGGTTAGGTACTGATCAAGAGCCGCCACCCCCGTCGTCAGAATCCCAATGACGTAAGAGTTGAGTTCCCCCTTCTCACGCACCGTGATCAGCTTGTCTTGGGCATAGCGAAGACCGCCAAGAGTTTCACGAAGGATTCGGAACATCTCTTGGATGTCTTCCTGGGTGGCTCCGGCGTTTTTCACTCGTACCCCTGTCGGTAGGCTTCAGCACTGTCGAGAACTTTCTGGCATCGGACAGCTTCCCTACGAAGAGGTGTCGCTGCGACCCAAAAGACAAGACAGCCGACCATAGACGAGAAGACGAACATAATGAACACTGCGATTGCGACATCAAACATGATAGCACCTCCTATTATGTCTACCCCGGGATCACGGTAAGTAACCGTTATTTCAAGGAGATCGCGGTTTCAACACTCAACAACGACCCGGCCACGGAAACGGCTGCTTCAAGTGCTTTGGTTGTCACTAACGCAGGATCGATCACCATCGACCCCTTTCCGAGATCTCGTATCTCTCCGGTATTGGCGTCCCATCCGATCCAAGCAGCGACATCGGGGTCTTCCTCATTCGACCGTGCTTCTGTTACTCGGTGAATGATGATGTCTCCGCTCTCCCCGGCATTTTGAGCGATGACTCGCATAGGGTAGGTCAGGGCGTTTGCAAGTATCCGCTGCCCGTGTCCAAAAGAACCTTCTTGGAATCCCCTGGCCTCCAAGTCTTCCTTGGCAGCCAGAAGTGCAGCGCCCCCGCCCGGTAGGGTTCCATCTCGTAGTGCGGCTTGAACGGCCCCAAGAGCGTCTTCGATGCGGGCACGTCGCTCTCGGATCTCCGGTTCGGTAGCCCCCCCGGCTTTGATTGAACAGAACCCGCCTTGGAGTTTGGCTATCCGTTCTTGGAGTTTGTCTTGGTCGTATTCGTGGGGACACCCCTCCAACTCGTTCTTGAGGTGGTCAATCCGAATCTGGACTGAATCCTTGGCCTCATCGAAAGCCATGAAGACCGCCGACTCGCCCTGGACCTGGACCTGTCGGAATGATCCAAACCACTCAGGCTCAAACTTCTGGTGGTTGAAACCTTTGTTCTCATCGACCACATCACACCCGGCGAGAGCGGCGATGTCCTCCATCATCCCATCGACATGATGACCAAAGCCTGGAGCCTTGATGCCGAGACAGCGGATATTGCCGTTCTTATGGTTGACCACCATCGTCTGGAGAGCTTCTCCTTCGATTCCTTTGGCGATGACAACCAGATCATTATCCGGCCACTGGCTCGATTCCTCCATCACAGATTGGATATCCTTGATACTTACAAGGACTTTGGGGATAACTGCGACCAGGGAACCCTCGATCAACCGTTCAGCACCGTTGTTGAGGAAGTACGGAGAGGCTGACCCACGGTCGATCTCCATTCCCTCCTTCATCTCGATCTCCAGTCCGACTGACTGACCCTCTTCGATCACGACGGTTCCGTTCTTGCCAACAGCAAGACACGCCTCCGTCAACGTCTCGGCGACTTCCTCATCGTGGTTCGAGGCGTTCAAGGCGATACACTTGAGTACCTCACGGTCTTCGACAGGCGTTGCGATATCCCACAGCGTTTCAGTCGCAAAGGCAGCCGCTTCTCGGATGCCTTTGACGATCTGCATGGGGTCCGACCCCCCTACGATGATCTTGTGGGCCTCTCGGACGATCCCTGCTGCGAGGCACGCTGCTGTGGTTGTCCCATCGCCAGCTTCGTTGTTCACCTTGATGCAGGCTTCTCGGAGAATCGCACATCCAAGATTCTGGAGAGGGTCCGCAAGATGGATCTCACGGGCGACTGTTACCCCGTCTTTGGTCGATAGGATGCCCGAGACTCGATCCAACATGACCGTTCCTGACTTCGGCCCCATTGTTCTCGTCACGGTCTTGGCGAAGATCCAAGCACCTTCCAAGAGCTTGGTTCTTGCCTCCAGTCCGGTTGTGATATCTTTTGGCTTACGTGGGTTATTCATAGGATGCTCACTCTGGGAAGCAAGTCTCGATCACACGAAACAAATCGCCATGACCTTCTACGACTGCATCAAACTCGATCTCGGAGCCGAAGTTCTCCTTCAACTCTCGATGAAGTTGTCGAGCAAAGTCCAAGGCAGGGCCAGCGACATCGACACCTATTTGATTCACTAATGCTTCGGCAAGCACTCTCGCTCGGTATTGGTTGAAGTCAATAACGACTGATTCTGCTACATCTGGCATTGGAACCCCTATCAGTTAGCCAACAGCTATGTCTTACTTATACCCACGGTAAAATCTCTTCGACTCTGGGTATGGTGAAAATCGGAGGACACTATGAACTATCGAATCGCCAAGAAAATCGTTGCCCGTTACCAGAAGGCTATGGAAGTGACAGGCAATAAGGGACTCATTGACTTTCACTGGCCCGGGGGCGGTGGGAGTTATTCCCGCTCCCAAGTAGAGAAGGCGTGCAAGATTATGAAGATTTCAATGAAGGATGTACTAAACGCCGTCAAGATTCCGGCTACCACGGCACCGAAGAAGGTTGCACTGAAGAAGGCGACTCTCAAGCCTGCCGCAGCGGCCTCGGTCAAGAAGGTTGCACTGAAGAAGGTGGTGGCACCGCCAGACTTGGATCGTGCTCGTACTACCACTGGCACCTACAAGGGTGACGACCCCACGACTCCTGAAGTCAACGAGGCTTGGGCAGGTGGGAAGGCTCCCGATGAGTACACCGCCAAGGAGCTTCGGACCTTCGCCAAGAAGAAGGAGATCGTAGGCTACTCCAAGATGAAGAAAGCCGATCTCATCAAGGCTTTGTTTTAGAGAGTGGCCCGTGCAAAAGAACAAAAGATCCATTGAGAAGCGGCGTGCGGCGAAGGCCCTCAAGCGCAAGCGGAAGAAGGCGACTCTGCGCCCAGGTCCGCCGCTTGCTGTTTATGCCTCGGTATTGAAAGACATACCGTTTTGGTATGCCCACGGAGTCAACTACTTTGCATCCTCCTACGAGGAAGGCACCTGGACTCCGATCTATGACGGCATCTATGCCACCTCCCAACGCCTCGATCAGAAGCAACTGGTCTCTCGTATTGTCACTCGGTTCACCCAGACAGACGGAGAGCTTGACCCCTCCGGTGTCCCTATTGTTGCTTGGGCGATGATGCCGGAAACGGGTGTGATGACGATGTATCACACCTTGGTCGGTCAGTTAGTGGCCGGAGGCAAGAGCGACGGCGAAGCCAAAGAGATCGCCAAGCAGCCCCACAACAAAGAGGTGTGGGCGTTCTTCCACCAGATGCTTGGGAAGATCAGCAAGCAGGTCCAAAAAAATAAGGGAGAATAGGCGTTTATTGCCTACTCTCCCTTATTTACTACTCAACTTATTTTACTCTATGGTGCCCACCGCTCCCCACGGGTAATCCGGGGCCTGGGCTTGGGCGAGTAACCTAACACTATATTATTAGACCAAAGATCTGATTCGGTGTTCTGTTTTCACAGGGCTGGGATTATCCACGCAAGCGGGCCTTACCAGCACACTGAACTTCTACGGAAACCTCTCGTTACCCCCCACCTCCGTAGCCGGTTCACTGTTCCCTTCTCGTTGAAGAGGGGAACATCAACCGTAGTTGAATGGGACGAGCCTCAAGGAGCTACCTATGCCCCTTGAAGGTTGGCATTACATTAGTTTTTCTTGGGCAGTCCCACTCCATAGGCGGAGCTTCTTCAAAGGGGCCGCCCTCGATTCAATGTTTAGTTACCAAAGTCATTCGAGACTCCTTTGCTTCCAGAGCCCTCTTACAAGGGCTTGCCAAAGAAACCGGCTGATCCCATAAATAACGGGACAACCAATGTAGAGGTAGACAGGTAAACCTAAAGCCTGCCCGTGAAGTACGGCGGCGGCTGCCCAATATATCAGACTCCCGGCTGACCACGCCAACAGGGGTAAGCAGGGAACGGTCAAGGCCATCGAGACTCTCAACAGTCGCCTGGGATTCGGGCCGAAGCCAGTCTCTCGATATGGGGCTTGAGAGGGGACGGTTAGCGGTGTTGCGGGAATGATCTCGTTGAGAGAACGGCCCAGGAAAAGCCCGACCCAAGCCCACAGGAAGGGTAAAGGGTATACGCCCGCCACCGCTGCAAAGAGTAGGAAGAGGGGTAGGCAGATTCCGAAGATCCAGGTGACGGGGAGCGGAATCCAAGGCTTGACCCACAGGGATACTCGCAAAATCTCGGGTGAATCTCGACCATCCAACGGGGACGGTTCGTTCTCTACCAGAACGCCAACAGATTCAACTACACCTCCGGTCTCCACGTCAATGAGGAACCCGCCTTCTTGTCGATAGTTACGGTGCGGGACACTAACGCCAGACAAGTGCTTCAAGTGCTTGATGATCTGATCGGAGGACCACTGCTTCTGCAAAGTCGGGGTAATGACCTTTTTCTTCCAAGGGATCTCTTTCCCGTCGTCATCCAAGAACCGCACTCGCAGGTTCTCGATAATCTCCAACGTGTCACAACCCAACAGCACCGCCACCCCGAGTAAATCGGAGACGAAGAGGTGCTCAAGGGGATCTACTTGGGAGGGCTGCATGGGTCATCCCCAAGGTCCAGAAAGAGACCCTCTAATATGTTGTCCGGTAGAGGGGGTCCGATGAAGATCTCCCCGTCTTGGTGGATGTCTTCCTCTCCCGTCTTTTCTTCATCGGCCTTTGCGTTGACCTCGGTTCTGTCTTTGAGCACGGCTATCTCCAGAGGACCATCTTGCCCGTGAACCCGATGTTGTTGCAGGTTCGTATGTACCCAGACTGGATATCGCAAGTCACGTACTTGAACTTCACCCAAGACGGGGCCGATCCCGTGTAGTCCCGGCAGTTGTCTTCTCGCCCCGCAACGACATTACAAGTCACGAAGTTTGAAACGGTGCATTGTGGGATGGGAATCACAGCCTCGCCCGTGAACTTGATCGTCTCGCATGAGTGGAACTTGCCTTGGCGAATGTCGCAGAGACGCCACGCTGACGGACTTGCCGCAGCAGGGATCGACAAGGTGATGAGCAATCCTATTGTCAGCCAGAACTTCATTAGTTGTCTTCCCCTTCGATGAGAATCGTCCTCATGCGTAGCTTCTTTTCCTCCAGCGTCTTGGACAGAAAATCATGCACATGGAGAGCTTCCTCGGCTCCAATCATAGCTTCGTCCCAATGCCCGTATCGACACTGGTAGCCGAAGACGTATCTGATTGCCCCCCAAAGCCGCTTGCGCCACGGGAGGGGTGTGAGTTGAACACTGATGTAGAGTACGGTCGGATCAGCCTTCTCGGTGTTGGCTATGAGTTGAATCACATGCTCGGGGCTACGGCACTCGCACACCACGAACAGGGTGTCCCCCGATGTTATCGTTTCAAGGTCTCGGTGCATCCGATATCCGCCCAGCCTGCGTTCTCACATCGAAGCACTCTACCGTCAGACATACACACCACGTCGCCTACGCTCGTAGATCGGTGACCCGGCTCTCCGATGAGGGTCACACCAGAGTTCTCCCACCACGCCTCATCGATGTGGTTGGTCAGCCGGTAGGCAGTCTCCACGTCTTCCCCGGCCACGATGGCGACCAACTGGTAGTCGTCAGGGAACGAGGGGAGAATGTCGGGGGAACCGAAGCCACCCCCGGCCTGGAGAAACTCAATGTAGCGGTCACGCTTGATGTGCCCGACTTGCATGTGCGGTGTCGTCATCTGCTATCTCCCCGTCTCGTCCACGCCTGCGTTGAACAGGCAGGTTGCCATGAGGCGTTCGTTCTTGTTGAGAGTCACGGTGTTGCTGTCTTCGTCCAGAGCGGCAGTGATTTTGCCGTTCGTAAACTGAATGGTCAGATCAATGATGCCACCCACGGAACTTCGTTGAACCGTTACGGTAGCGATGCTGTCGATTGCTTGTTCCATTACTGCCTCCACAATGCTTACCCTCGCCTACCCAAAAGTAACGGACTGGCGACAACGCCGCTTGTTCTCCTGCTTACGACGGTCGGTTTCAACCGATGCACGACCACGCCAACTTACGAGATCGCCGCCTGCCTCAAAGTGCGCCTTACGGATAAGGCCCATCGCCCCACGGTGGGAGGCCAGCTTACGCTTTAGAACTTTACGCTCTTCTTTGTTCAATCGTGCCATGTCGGCCCCCTTCACAACGTCTACCCTCGACCATCAAAAAGTAACCGCCTTTTGAACCGTTACTTATACACGCACGGGGGTATGCGTTGAGAGAGGTGGGTATGATTTGGTAAAGCGACAGGGGACCGCAGTGAAGACCATCATCCACGTCAACCAGCACACCATCAGAGCCAACACCAAGCATGGGACAGACGACCCATGCCTGACGGTCAAGACGTACAAGGACAACCGCTACGCCAGCGAAGCCATCATCAAGGATGAGGCTGGTCGAGAGGTCGCCAGGATCGTCTACCGCCCACACAAGCCGCTCCCCTGTGGCGCTCGATGTTGGATTGAGACTGACCTGACCGTCGAAACCGTCACTTGAAATACCCGGTTACTTTCCGAAGACCGGGGGTAGACATTGTGAAGGCAGCAGTGACGACGACTAAAGATGCCTGAAAATCTGACGGTCGGGTGGTGGCACAGTGAGCTTACCAAGTTGGTAGCTGTGCATGGAGTGGGGGAGCAAGTAACGAGGTGGAGTTCGCAACACAGACCAAAGGGGTGAGAGGCCCCATCTTTTCAGCAAGGAGCTACCGTGGAAACTACACAACATCCCCAACCCGTCGAGCTACCGTTCGACCCTGACTTCCAAGTCTACACAGACATGGACCAGTGCGATTCCTTCCAAGTCTCGTACTACGATGAAGTGGCAACACTCGTCGTTTCGGCAGAGGCTTTGCTTCGGACGAAGGAATATGATCAACCCCACAAGGACTTTCTGGAGCCCTTCGGAAGCGCCACGTTGGTCATGGAGCGCAACGGGAACCTGTCACCGGGCTGGTGGCGAATCACCCGGGCGATCAAGTCAAGCGTAGGCTGGTAGCTCTTTCACAATCAATCTTTGAAAAGCCCGATTAGACGCTGCGTCTGACCGGGCTTTTTGCTTGTAAGAAAGCTCCTATATGAATCGCCTAATGGGACGCAGGGCGTGGCCCAAGGTGGATAAAGTGGGCGAAAATAGTTGGATTACGACTTTCACAGGGACACGGGTCTTTCCGCACGACCCCGATCCAGACACTATTCATGTGCCTGACATAGCGCACTCCTTGTCCCTCATCTGCCGATGGGGTGGACACGCCCTTGAGTTCTATTCAGTAGCAGAACACAGCGTTCGGGTCGGAGAGCTTTGCTTTAGCTTGGCCCTCGCCAACGGAATGGAACCGAAAGAGGCCAGGATCGTTGCGCTCCTGGGCATCATGCACGATGCCACCGAAGCCTATGTCGGGGATTGCGTCCGACCACTCAAGGAAGTCACCAGAATCGAGACCCCGAGAGGTCTGGAGACTTTCCGTGAGATGGAAGATCATCTCTACGGGAAGATCGAAGAGGGGCTACGGCTCCCGAAACTCACGCCAGAGTACAAGAAGATCATCAAGATTGCAGACGATATTCTTCTGGTCACTGAAGCCCGTGACGTTCAACACGGGGCTGATTGGGACTATTGGGAGCCCCCAGAACCGTTACCGGAAGTGATCCAACCAATGGGGCATGAAGAAGCCAAGCAAGCGTTCTTGGATGCGTACACCTACTATTGGTATGCAACCCAAGCTGATCTGTTCGATTAGCCTGTCCAGATGATTTGGGCGTTCGCCAGGGCTTCTCGGGTGCCCCCCCGCATCAGTTTCTCACTCCCGTACATGGGCATGTAGTACCACTCGTCAGAGTCGGGGTAGTAGACCATCGTGGCAGCCCGTTCGTAGTTGTCCGAAATGAGCCAGCGTGATCCCTTATCGGAATCCATCTCCGACACGTAGAGGCGGTCTTTCCAGAAGCTCCTTGTACCCCTGGCCTCACTTCCGGTTTCCCCGTCCTCTGCGATCCCGGCTTCGGCAGCTTCCATAGCGTTTTCCTGCCATGCCTTCGCTACTTGCTTCACGTCTCTCGGGGCTTTGGAAGGAATCTTCCCTGCTGTTCGCCGAAGGTGTCGGGCAGCTACTCGTTGGGTCATTGTATTCATCATTATCTCTCGTTGACTGCTCGGAACGTCAACGGGAAATCCCATTGAGGCACCAACGCTGGATGGGCTTGCCGACCTACGTGGCTTGGTCGGCCTCCGTGGGGGCTTCATGCGACCGGAATCATCCTCGCCATAGCCCCCTGAGTTGGCGAAGTTGCGGCTCATGTA
>Ga0209089_10000090_pt1 | contig 78192 bp, 80 predicted proteins | sample ArcticOcean_MG_C_FD_187431 | JGI IMG/M metagenome (GOLD analysis project Ga0209089, IMG submission 187431) | Marine microbial communities from western Arctic Ocean - ArcticOcean_MG_CB2_150 (SPAdes) (version 2) | ecosystem: Environmental > Aquatic > Marine > Oceanic | place: Arctic Ocean: Canada...
CTGTATTCGGGTCTCTCTGGTCAACAGAGAATCGGGATAGCACTGAGCGCCTAGGGGAAGACGCGGAGTAATAAACATAGAAGTGGCCGTTGGTGGAATACTTGGTGTCGAATGCAAGGCCCAGCAACCCTTCCTCATTACCAGATTCACTGACCCTGTCTCGGATGTCCAGGAATACTTCTGTATGAGTGGTTTCTGGGTTATCAGAGAAAACATGGATTTGCCCGGGTTGTTCTGTAACAAATATGTGGCTTTGCCCATCGTCAGGCTGCGCCAGATTAGTTAAACGCTGGAAATCCAGTTTTGGAAACACTCTCTCGAGGCGTATGCCTGGTACGGGAGTAAGACCAGGTATTGGGGTGAATGTAGAAGGCAAAGGCGTATCCGTGGATACTGGGTTAGGCATAGATGCTGGTTGAACCGTTGCTGTCGGTTCCACAACAATCTTCTCTTCTATCAGTACGGGTGTGTATGTAGGCAGTGGCCCAGCAGCACCACCACAAGCCACCATCAACACCACTGCAGTGGAGAGGAGAAGTAGCCGTATGGCCTTGATCTTCACACAGCCATATTACCCGAAATGTCTAATGAAGGAGTTAATTGATGTACAAATTGGTGTAAAAACCCAATCCAGAGGGCAAAGAATTAGCCCCCCGATCCTCTGATGAGGGGCTAATTCGTATCTAAAGAGAATGGTGGGCGATATAGGACTCGAACCTATGACCTCCTGCGTGTAAAGTAGAAGGTTCGTTCCTCTCATACGTAAGCCCACATAAACCAATGAAGGCAATTATACCTGTAACGAAAACCTATGCAAATCAATGGTAGTGGGCGTTGGTGTACAAAGTGGTGTACACGATCCATATTAGTACTAAGACGGGGCTAACTTAGTACTAACAAGGAAGATGCTCACACTCCGGTGAATGAGTTCCTTCCTTGGTATTACTAGTAATATTACTAAAAGTATTACTGTAATATTACCCCTCATTACGGGGTAATACTTTGTAGCTGTAGCAATCTCATAGTCGCAGTACGTTTCCGGTGCGCCGCCAGGCCGTAGGTTTTTCAAACCTCTCTCCTGTTTGCAATTTTATTTCTTTCTTTTTGCCAAGAGAAAACTGAAAAAGGAATTGTTAATAGGTAAATTAATGCCAGTACATTAAGAGTATGCCATGGCAGGTTAATCATACTTAGAACTAACATTGAAAATAGAATTAGAAATGTAAATTTTGATCTTATAGGCAACCCTCTACCCTTCAAAGAGAAGGTTGGAATCTTGCTTACCAATAAACCACTTATTAAAATAATATAACCAGCAACAAAATTTATATTTTCATAAACCCATCCGTATCCCATAAAAACGTGAGTAAGAGGAAGCAATATTAAAATGGCGCCTGCTGGAGTTGGTATGCCTGTAAAAAAATCTATTCTTTGAATTTCATTGTGCTTTGATTTTTCATGCAAGACATTAAAAAGAGCTAGTCTTAGGCAAGAAAAAATAATAAAAATTAAAGTAGCAAAAACGCCAATGCGGCTATTTTCATAAAAAATAGCCATATATATTAAAATGCCAGGAGCTACTCCGAAGCTTAAAAAATCTGAAAGAGAGTCTAATTGGAAACCAAGATCTGATTCACTATCAAGATGTCTAGCAAGCATTCCATCAAGAACATCACATACTGCAGCAAATAGAATACAAATTACTGCCAAATTAAACTCTCCTTCAATAGCAAATCTTATAGAGCTTAATCCAAAGCTTAAACCTGACAAAGTAATTAAATTTGGTATCAAAGACCTTACATTTAATCTTCTCATAAGCCTTCAGCCAAAGTTGCGAGAACGCTTTCTCCTGCTATAACCTTATCACCGACATTACAGTTAATATTTGAGTTCATTGGCAAATAAATGTCTACTCTTGACCCAAATCTGATTAATCCATATCTCTCTCCTTGATCTAGGCTTTGATTAGGCGAAACAAAGCTGAGAATTCTTCTAGCAATTAAGCCAGCGATTTGAACAACAACTATTTCAACTCCTTTTTCATTTGAAAGCACGAGACTACTTCTTTCATTTTTTTCACTTGCTTTGTCTAAACTAGCATTAAAGAAATGGCCTTTTTTATAGACAATCTTATTAATTTTTCCTGCAATTGGGCTCCTATTAATATGAACATTGAATGCATTCATGAAAACGCAAATACGAAGCATTTCATTTGCATTCATTCCAATCTCTTCAGGAGGACATGCTTTATCAATTAGGCACACTTTTCCATCTGCAGAGCTAATAATTGAGTTAGCAATGTTGGGGGTTTTTCTTTTTGGGTTTCTAAAAAACCATAGAGTAAACATTGTCAATGTATAACCCAAAAGAGAGGCTGGCATATACAAAAAGGATATTAGATATGAAATAACAAAAAAAATAATGGCAAATTTCCATCCCTCAGGATGAATATAATATTTAGTATTTGAATTTTTTTTTGACATTTTTTAATTTTAGTTAATAGATTTACTTTTCTTATTAATTCATTGAAATAAAGGAGATAAAGTATAATTTAAGTATGAGTTTTTTCCAAAATATGATTTCTTCGATAATGAAGAGCGGCCTAAGCCTAGGTAGATTTGGCACCACTAAGATCAGCTCTGCTAAAATCGGCTGACCAAAGATCGGCTTTACTAAGATTGGCTTCAGTAAGATTGGTACCAATAAAATCAGCGTTTCTATGATAGGCTTTACGAAGATTGACTCCAGCAAGGTCACAATCTATGCCTGCATTGGAAACAACATCTATATCTGGTTCACCCATAGTAACTATTTCCTTTTTTACCTTAACCTTCATTCTATTAAAATTCTGGTGTTGGCTGGTTGAATATTTAACTTCTAAATCTTCAATTCCCTTCCATGATCTTATATAATTCAAGATGGTTTCCACGCCACATCTGTTACCTGATATTGTGCCGTTTATACCCTCCTTAGCCAACAAAAAAGTTCCCATAATCCCATTCGATTTACATAAAAATAAGAGAGTCGATCTTTTTTTCGCAAGACCAGCCAGCATGGCAAATTTATAAAGGGCAGCTACAGTTCAATCTGATTCAATTTTATGATCTGAATCACCAGAATTATCCATAAAATATATCTCCACAAATAAACATATTAACCAAACCATCAAATTCTAAATATAAACACGTTATAGCCAGTTCAGGCAATTATTGACCAGCGAAATAATAAATCTTCAGTCTATTTCGGTCAATATGTACCATAGTATAACGAGTTAAGTTCTTATGTCCCACACAAATGCCGGTGGAAAATTTAACAGTGTGAACCCAGTCAACTTAGCGGTGAGTTTGTATTTACAAATAATCGTTTTTGGAAAAGAGCATTTCAAAAAATAAGTAACTTGAACAAAATGGCCTCTACAATTTAAGTGGCTTATACTTAAATCACAAATTAATTCACTCTGACTCGTTCCCATGGCTACTAATGGCAGACCAGAAACAATTACATCAAATTTGATATTTGAAAACTTGTGATCATTTTTGAAAAAATCCAATGCTCCCATACACAAAATTGTAGCTTTAGGATATTTTCCCTCTAAAATGTTGCAGAATTCCTGATTCATCTCAACCAAAACTAAATTTTCTTCTAAAACACCTTTTCGCAATAATGCTTGCGTTACTGCTCCAGTACCAGATCCAAGTTCTAATACTAAGTTAGCCTCGGGTGCAACAATGTCCTTAGCCATCAACTTCGAGGCTGACCCCGATGTAGGTAATATAGAACCCATTACCAATGGATGCTTAATATAGTTTTTCAACCAAGAAACTAGATACATATGTTATATTTACCTATATATTCCGAGTTATTACATTAACTAACAATAATTATATCACAAATCTGTGAACTAGCCCCTCATGAGTAATCGCAATAAGGGGTATTTTGTGCCTAGTTGTAAACACTTTGTAAGTGTTGCACAGCCATATGAATTACCCCTGCCGAAGATAGGGGTGCATTGTACCAGTACTCTCTAAGAGCATATCATATCGCCTCTTCAGCAACTCCTTGCGGGCTCCTGAGTAGGTAAGTAAGCGGTATCGTCATCAAGATAGTCGCCAATGTGGTCAGGATAGCGATATCGTAAGTCCCGGTGGAGTCGAAAACCCAACCGTATAACACAGGTCCTATCACGCCTGAACCGTAGAAGCCGATTTGCAACATACCTTGGAGAGTCCCAAACGACCTAGCTCCGAATAACTTCATCATGAGGATCGGTCTTAAAGGTACGGTGCCACCGAATCCAATACCGAACGTGAGGGCAAAGACGACTGCGAGCCAGTACTGTTCCGGGCCGACTACAAGTATGATCAGTAATCCAATAATCTGAAACCCTATGAGCATGCCCATAACCACTCTGTAGTCAAGCATATCCGCCAGGACACCGGAGCCAATCCGCCCGATGCCACTCAGAAAAAACATCAACCCTAAAATGCTCGCTGCCTGAGTGGCGCTATAGTTGAGGTCCTCCATAAGAGGGATAAGATGTACCATTAGGCCGCTGATTCCCACAAACATAAGTGCATATAGCGTCACGACAACCCAGAAAACCTGTGTCCTAACTGCCTGAGCCGCCGTATACCCGTCGGTGGCTCCATCTAGAGGATGATCTTGGACCTCAGTATTAAGTGCAGATACCGCCTCGAGCTTATCGCCGTCCGCAAGGTAGCCGTATGGCTCCGGTCTTGCGCGCGCCACCATGGCTAGCGGAATACCCACTATCCACAACCCGATTCCAAGTACGATTGTCGCAATGCGCCAGCCTATCATTCCCTCCAGAACCGCGATGATGACCAACGAAGGTCCTCCTAATACAGGCCCCAGCATGGCAATCCCCAAGGCTCTGCCTCGCGTCCTCCGAAACCAATTGGCAACGGCGGCTACCCAAGATACCCCGTGGGTGGCTCCGGACATTCCAAACGAGGCGATCAAAAAAGCTATGTAAAAAGTGAATAACGAGTCGATGAATCCCAACATTATCATTCCCGCTCCACCGATTATGACCCCGAACAGAATGACGACTCGTGGGCCCCAGCGATCAACCAGCACCCCTACTACAGGTGCTAACAACCCTTCTTCAACCGCGCGCAGGGAGAAAGCCCCAGAAGTGAGGGTTCGAGACCAGCCAAACTCTTGAAGTATCGGGAGGAAAAACACGTTGAAGCCAAGGCCGAATGCCAGAGTCAGGTAAAAGTTTAGCCCAATGCTGGCGGCTACGATGTACCATCCATAGAAGATTTTTGTCATAATTTGCGCACCGTTTGCATGCTGACAGTATAGCTGTTTCCGGAGAGGGAAGGACATTCCAGAGTATCCATCACAATGGATATCTACACTCATATCAGACCAACAATGCAGAAGAATTACATAAAGGACTTCGTACTAAAAGGTCATCAAATAACCCAATAATTATGCAAATGGTAGTACTAAAGGTGGTACCTAGCCCAAAATAAAAGCCCTGAGCTTCTCGATTGGGGATTCTTTGGTGTATTATTTCTTACGCCGTTGGTATATTCATTGGGTTTGGTTCGAAAAGTGACCCAATAGAAGGATTCGTGTCCAGCATCCTCTACGGCACCTTGCTATTACTGCCTTTTGTGATAATTTGCGATCTTGATCATATGAGAAAGAGCTAATGTATCTAGCTAAAATCAAGCCTTCGTTATATCGTTGGTGGAGACTGGCAATACCAATTACCAGTTTCATAGTGATTATGTTACTCCCAACCCCACAAGGTCTTTCTGCACAAGGGCACAGTGCTCTGGCTACAATGATACTTGCACTTGGACTCTGGGGCACTGAGGCATTTCCAATAGGTATTACCTCAGTAACATCCATAATAATATTAGTAGCGATTGGAGGATCAGATCCCTGGAATTCTATACATGGATTTAAATCTCCTGTTGTGTTTTTCCTTTTAGGAGTATTGACTCTGGGTCTGGCATTAGCACAGTCTGGATTAGCTGACAGATTGGCGCATAGATTTGTTATACGATCAAGATCACTTTATTGGCAATCGATTCTCTCATTCCCAATTACTACTTTTTTGGTACCTTCAGCGATAGCCAGAGGAGCAATACTTATTCCTGTGTATCGTACTGCATTTGAAATTCTTGGTGTCACTCAGAAGGCACCCCTTGCTAGATCTATAATGATGGCATTAGCTTCAGTAAATCGGCTCGCATCTACTGCCCTTCTTACTGGGGGAGTGACACCTATTGTTGCTGCTGCCTTATTGAGCGTGGTCCAAGAAGGAGGATTTTCATGGGGTAGGTGGTTCGTTCTAATGGCAGTACCCTATTATGTGCTTATAGCCATAGCAAGCGTCATAATATACGCTGCTTATAGACCGCGAAATCCTAGCTTGAATCTCTCTACTCATATAGATTCCCCACAGGGCCGTTTTTCTGGAAGGGAAAAACGAGCCAGCCTGATACTTCTGATGGTTTCAACTCTTTGGTTTACAGATTTCATTCATCACTGGCATCCATCTATTCCAGCTATCTTAGCAATGATAGTCATACTTCTACCCAAGATAGGCATAATAAATGTGTTGGTTTGGGTGCGTAGGCTGAGTTGGTCTAATTATCTAGTTATGGGAGCTGCATTGAGCTTAGCGAATGCACTAATAGAATCAGGTGCAGCTGATTGGATTGCAAGTGGTGCTTTAAATTCCATACCCTCCCGTGGGCATTCACCAATAGTGAGTCTTTTAGGTTTAATGGTAGGATCTAGTCTACTACGATTAATGATACCCAACATCACAGGGTTCTTGGCATTGGCTATTCCTGTATGCATATCTGTGGGAAGTGGATTAGGGCTAAATCCTTTGATATGTGGGCTAGCAGTGACAATTGTTGGAGATGGAGTGCTTTACTATCCCGCACAAAGTCCTTCAGCAACAATTCCTTACTTAGAGGGCCATCTTTCAGCTGGAGAAATCCTGCTCTTTGGCATAATAATGACTGGAGTTTGCTATGCTATAGTCATTGGGTTGGCTATACCATATTGGTCTTTATTAGGAGAAAGCCTACTCAATTGATCTTAGACGTGCGTGAGTATTTTAATACCCAAAGATTTTCTCTGAGCTATATGATTACAAATTTTGAGTCTTACGTATAATCTAAGATATTGTGTAACTTCCGTTTACAGAGGAATGTCGATAATGTTATCTCTATACTAAGATCCTCAGTTTTCTCTAAGGAAACCCTCGATACGTGCCCTTTTCTCGCCAAACTCCTCTAACTCTTCTGGTGCCATAGAAATTGTTGCTGGTATACTCAGACAGAGGGTTGCTGGTGGAGAACGCTCGGCAGATTAGGGAAGATGGTGGTATCGTGATTGATGGGGATAGGTAGGTAGTTAAGGAGTAGTGAGAATGAGACTACCAATAGTTCTAGCGGTGCTGACTAGTATCCTTGTGCTCGCTTGTTCTTCTACTGCCCCTGCTCCAGCAGAGCCTACTTCCAACATCGACGCAACGGTAGAAGTTAGGCTAAAGGAAGAAAGAGCTTCTCAACCCACTTCAACTCCTAGCCCAACTAATACTCTTCCACCTAAGCCAGCTAGTACTGTAGTACCGCAGCCGACAAATACGCCTACCCCAATTTTGCCGCCGATGGTTCGCGGCCAGAAGGATTCGGCAATAGAAGTCACCGTTTATAACGCAGAGAAGGTATGGCCCGGGACTACGCTTTTATCGGACCATCATGATGAGGACAGTCCTAGGATCATTGAGGTAAACATGCTTGGGGAGGTCACGTGGCAGTATGTTCTTGCGGAGGATTTCAAGCAATACACCAATCCTGGTCAGGATGTGGAACGACTAGCAAATGGAAACACTCTTCTGGTTATGCCAGGGAAGGGTATTGTAGAGGTTTCCAATGAAGGAGACATGGTGTGGTCTCACATGGATGAAAAGGTTTCCCATGACGCTGACCGACTCGCCAATGGGAATACTCTATACGCATTTGGTTATAACGACGGTTTAGAAGATGCCCAAGCAAAAGAAGTAACTCCCGATGGTGAATTAGTCTGGCAATGGTACGCCAAAAATTATTTCAATAAAGAGCCGTATGTAAACTTATCTCGGAACGGATGGACTCATACCAATGCAGTCGAGAGGTTAGAGAACGGTAATACTTTAATCAGTCCGAGAAATTTTGATTTGTTGGTAGAAGTAGATTCTGAAGGTTCCTTAGTAAGGACTCTTGGAGACGGTATGCTAGTTGATGCTCACGACCCAGAATTCCTTAGTACTGGGAATATATTGGTCTCTAACCAAGTTAGGCCTCATCAGGCATTAGAGTTTGACCCTGAAACAAACAAGATTGTTTGGCGCTTTGTGCCCCCGTATCCCCAGATAGCAAATAACTTTTCTGTCAGTTTTGCAGATGCAATACCAGTTATGATGCCGATTAGAGACGTAGATAGGCTCCCTAACGATAATGTCCTAATCACCGGGTATCCTTTCATCATTGAGGTTACTCGAGATGGGGAAATCGTCTGGCAGCTTCAATATGCAGATATGGAGTCAATTGTCGAAGGCCGTTCAGGTTCAAACAAAGGACCTTCTTACGGGTTTTACAAAGCTCAGAGAATTAGTGTCCTAGGTAATAAATAAGACCTCTCAACTTAACGAGAGGTCTTATTTTGTGCCTAAATTAATGGTGGGCGATGGAGGACTCGAACCTCCGACCCCTTGCGTGTAAAACAAGTGCTCTAACCAACTGAGCTAATCGCCCAAGACATTCTCATAATGGTGCGCTTGGCGGGACTTGAACCCACGGCCTCAGCCTTCGCAGGGCTGCGCTCTATCCAACTGAGCTACAAGCGCAATTTTATCTGAGATTTATATTATTGCAAGCCTAACCTAATCGACATTTGAAGACTTATGATTAATCTGTATATAAATCACAATCTAAAACGTAAATGCCATTCTACCTCTTGGAGTGTGCACTAGCAAGATTAGATATTAGACATATTCCTTGCATATAACCCAAATGTAGCATTAGAATCCAGACAAATCTAATAGGAATAGATTATAACTATGCAACATCTGAATCCTTTGGTATATACAGGTACGGCAAAAGGTCCTTTTCGAGATAAGAATGAGGATTCAATAGGTGTAATAGAAAGGCCAGATGTTAAAAATGGTATAGATGCAGTTTACGCTGTAGCAGATGGGTTGGGGGGTCATGAAAGAGGCGAGGTGGCAAGCTCTTTGGCCATATCAATGCTCATGAATGTATTTGGAGCGGAAAATCAACATCCAGGAAACATAACAGAAGATCTATCTGATTTCCTGTACTCCACGCTATGTGCAATAAGCCAATCAATATGTGATGTCGGGGTTACTGGAGAATCTATACACAGGGACCCTTTTACAGCAGGTATGGCAACTACATTAACAGCTGCTGTATTGGTTGGTCGGAATATATACATAGGACATGCCGGAGACAGCAGAGCATATTTGATAAATAATGAAGAAATATCACAAGTAACGGAAGATCATACTTTAGTGGAAGAGCAAATACGTCAGGGAGTAATCTCCCGGGAACAAGGCAAATTCCTTAACCGAAATGTCATAACTCAAGCATTAGGGTTAGACAAACCACTTTATCCATATACTTCTTGTCATAATTTATCCAAAGGAGATACTCTGTTGATATGCTCAGACGGACTACATGGTTTCTTGGATGATAAATCTATATTAGGTGTAATGAAAACTTCTGGGCACAATGATACCCCGAAATCACTAATACAGGCTGCATTAGACGCAGGAAGCAATGATAATATTTCTGTAGTTTTGGTTTCATTCTAATCTATTGGCAAGTAATTAATATGGTAGATCATCAATTTCAATACACTACAGAAAATGACATTCCTCTGCCTGATAGCATAGGCAGATTCAAAGTCATTGAATTCGTATCTAGGAACAGCGGATCTCAAGGTTCAGTGTATAAAGCTATAAACCCGGATAACAATACTGAAGTAGCTATTAAGGTTATCGGTAATTCGTTTCAATCCTATAGCCAATCTTTAATATCAGCACTAGTTGGAGAAGATGATATGGAGCAGCTGAGAAGGGAAGCTGGCATACTACATACACTAGACCACCCAAATATTGTTAAGCTTTTGGAAACAGGTTACGACCCTGAATACGGAACTTATCTAATAATGGAGTGGATATCTGGCGGCAATATCCAGTCTATACTTGATTGGTATAATGTAAAAAAGTTATCAATATCACTTGCATCTAAAATCATCATTAAAATTTTAGAAGCTCTTGAAGCAGCTCATAAATCAGGCATAACACACCTAGATATAAAACCTCACAATATTCTTATTACCGAAGATGAAGATGTCAAATTATCAGATTTTGGCATTGCCGGTAACAGCAAAGATAAGATACTTGCAGGCCGCGGTACAGAGGGTTACATGGCACCAGAACAACAAGATCCTAACAGAATCAACCTTGTTGGTCCCACATCTGATATCTACTCTGTCGGAATATTATTAGTAAAAATGTTGACTGGTCATTTACCTCGCAACAGAAAGGACATGGAGAAAATTCTGGAAACAATGCCCAAAAGCCTATCAAAATTTATTGACTCGGCCACCAAGGAAGATCCATCATCAAGATTCCAATCAGCACAAGATGCCCTGAGACACTTCCTGACTATAATTTAATACTAAGAAATATTATTTCTTTTACGGATAGAACAAACAGATGTGTAAATAAATTCATCAATATACGCCAGCTGATACCTATACCTAAAGTAGCATGGATACAAGATTCTTTGCACAACGCACCAACACAACGTTCAGCGTTAGTTCTCCATAGAGTCTTAAATACCCAGCTCAATCAATTCTTTTAAGTAATCTTCACCCAAGATTCGTCTGTACTAGCCTGTTGCAAAAAGGCTAAGGTGTGTTGCCTCCTAGCAGCTTCCTGGAAATCAGGGCCGGCATGAGTACCGCCTCTTATTTCCTCTGCAAATTTACGGAACATCTGGGCCATATTAACTGGAATACCTTGAGGTACACTTTCTGGTACCCACAGTAGCTCAGCTGGCGGCTTTATTACTGCCAGAGCCTGTTCATCGCTTCTAGCACCTCTCAATATCGGATCAACCATCTCAACCATCTGGTCTGATGTAGCTATCAATGTCCCTGCTGTGCCATAAACTTCCATCCTAAATGCAGTACCATGCCAAGGGACACTAGAGATATGTGCGGATACTAATGCACCATTCACAAGTCTACCAACAATAGCCACGGTGTCTGGAGACGTAACGGCTACTTTGGCATCTGAATCAGCTACATCCCATTGCTTTACCTGGGTTGCAACTGTACCTGTTACTTCAGATAATTCCCCAAGGGCCCACAAGAATACGTCAAGGGCATGTCCAGTTGCTATATTCAAGGCATGCGCACCAGCTTCTTTTTTGGCATTCCAAGTCGCTCTCTGAGGCCTTGGTCGCATAATACCTGGCAAGAACATACTCATATTTGCAGATAGAATGTCTCCAACATACCCCTGTCCAACAAGATTACGGAGATGCTGAAAACTAGGGGCATAACGCGATTGAAGTGCAACCATCGTCTTAACTCCTTTTTGTTTAGCCAATAAGGCCATCTTGTCAGCCTGTTCAGCATTAGATCCTAAAGGCCATTCGCAAAAGACGTGCTTTCCTGCCTCTAATGCAGCCATAGCTACTTCAAAGTGTGAAGGCGCTTTAACACAGACATCTACAACTTCTATATCGGGATCTAAAACCAACTTTTCGTAATCCCAGTATGCCTTCTTCGCACCATATTGCTCAACAGATGCGTTAGCCGTTTCTTCGCTAGTCGTACATACGCCAACTAAATCATACTCAGGTAAACTCAATATAGCTGGCATATGAGCACGCATACCCCAACCATATTTAGCACTCGCACCAACTACACCCAAACCAATGCTATTTTCTGTACTCACAGTTTAAGTAGCTCCAATCTTACAAATATTCGAATTTTCATCCCAAGGCTTATGGAATTAACAAAAGTTTACCAGTGGTAATCCTTGCCTCTAAATGCTCATGAGCAACCCTAGCTTCTTCGAGTTTATACTTATCGTAAATATGCAAATGCAGTTCCCCATTACCCAGCCATCTTAAAACATCACCTGCCCGTTGGGATATCTCTTCCATTGTAGCTGTATAAGATGCCAATGTAGGTCTAGTCAGGAATAACGACCGACCTGCCAATACGGTTGGAGACACTGGCGGTACTGGTCCACTAGACTGACCATATAACACCATATAACCTCTGGATTTAAGAGATGCAATACTTTTATTAAATGTGGTAAAACCTACAGCATCATAAACCACATCTACTCCGTGTCCAGAAGTTATATCTTTGACTTCTGCCTCGAAATCCTGTTCAGTATAATTTATTATATGGTCCGCTCCTGCTTGTCTCGCCAAGGTTGCTTTTTCTTCTGTAGAAACAGTGCCTATCACGGTTGCCCCTATGTTCTTGGCCATCTGGGTTAATAATAAACCAACTCCCCCTGCTGCTGCATGTATCAAACAGACATCCCCAGAACTAAGAGAATAAGTGTCATTACATAGATAGTGTGCAGTCATACCTTGAAGCATTACTGCCGCTGCTATATCTGTGCTTAACCCCTCTGGTACTTTCACAAGTGTCCAGGCAGGGACCACTATTTTCTGGGCATAAGAGCCAATTGTACTTGCAAAAGCAACCACATCTCCTGATGATACATTCGAGACATCGTCTCCTGTTTCCAAGACCACACCTGACGCCTCCATCCCTGGAATTGTTGGTAAACTAGCAGGATATAATCCAGTCCTTACATAAACATCTATGTAGTTAACTCCTATCGCATGAATTTCTATTAAGGCTTGCCCCCTAGATGGTTTTGGGTCTTCAATATCTACATATTGCAAAACGTCTGGACCGCCAGTTTGGGTGATCTGAATAGCTTTCATATTAATTACACTCCTCTAAGCCTTAACTACATTTTCTATATCATTCCTATGTTCTACGTAATGTTGGTGTACTATAGATGCTATCAAATCTCCTAAATAACAACTCGCATCAAAGTCTTTATCTTCCAAAGTATTCAGACGTGCAAGTAGGGCTCCATGAGCCTCATCCAAGTACCGCCAAATCATGGGCAAATCCATATTATTCTTCTCATGTAATTGCCTTTCATTGATATCTGGATCGGCAGCGAAATCTCTCTCTTCTCCGGTTTCTGCATAAGCGTTGATGATTTCTATTACCTCTTCATCCCAACTAGCTATGTGTACCAAAACCTGAGCTACACTCCATCTATCAATAAATGCAGGTTTCTCTCGGCTTTCAGTAGGTACAGCTTTGGCAGTTTCTAAAAAAGTTGACCATTCTTTAGCCAATAAACCCAAAACCTCACTTTTGCTCATGACTTTCCATATAATCCCTCCATAATTTGTTATGCGTATCTACTAAGAAATTGCCAAGTCAATTAATCTTGCACAATCTCAAATGATACGTTTGTATTTGGTGTTGCCACGGCAACACTACCATAAAGCGGTCAACGACGTTTCCATTTATCAACCATATCTTGACCTTTTGTTTTATCCAAACCCCACATGCGAATATTCACATCTATACGATCGAATACTGATATCTCTCCTTCTAATCTATCCGCTTCCCTATATGCATTCACTTCTGCCTGTATCCAACTTAATGAAATATCTTCGGTTGAAGCAATGCGCCCAATCATATTCACCGCACATGTACCAATACCACTCAAGAATAATTCCCCTGCTCCCCATTCCTCCCCACCATGGTCATCCACAACAATATTATGCCCCCTGGTACTCGTAATAGCCCTACCATGTATTCCCGTACTAGAAGTATTTGTTGAATAAGTGAGATTCAAATTAGTCATTTATACACCTCCTAACCGAATATAAAACCTCATTATACCTCGAGTGAATTTGTTATGTTAATATTTATCAACTCATGCAAGAGCCATAGCAAACCGTAACGGAGGACACCATTGTTATATTGCCCTACATGTAAATACGAATATTCATCAAATGTCTTGGTGTGCGTGCGATGTAACGCTGATCCAGAAGACATACCAGACAATCCATATAGATCAGTTATATTCAGGGTGTTGGCTATATCAGGCTCGGGCTTCATAGGCCTTGTTATCGGAGGTAGTCTTAGTGATCTATTCAGTCAACATATCCTCGGATACTTAGGGCTTGGTTCAGGTGTAGCTATTGGGACCCGCTTAATATCCAAGGACCAATGGTATCTTGGCATTGTAGCTCTGTTAGTACTCGTAGCCACTATATTTGTGCTAGGATTTTTAATTTTACTTATTGGGAGCTTCAGTAGTGCTACACTGCAGTAAATTGGAAAAAGTATATCATTCACAGCTACATTGAATAGCAGCATTGTATTGTGCATATATATGCTTATAATGGCATATATGTGCTAATGCATTTCCTGGAGATCCAAAATGAGTGCTAAGAGAAGGAAATTCTTGTACATACTTGGTACCTTATCATGGGTACATGTAGCATTTTACTGCGTAGTATGGATGGTATTATTATTCTATGACATTCAGATAATAAATGAATTACTGACATACATAATAGGAATATTTATTATTATCCCAGGAATCCTTGTCGCCTTAATATGTGCTAGAGAACTTGATAGGGATCTTGATAGGGATATAGAATGATGGCCGGCTATTTTCTTACTTTAGATAAAAAACCGTACGCAATCATTACAATGCCCAATGCCACCCCAGATAAAGATAGGCTATGCAACAATTGTTTCTGCTCTAGAATATTGTCATTTCCACTGTAATAGTATCCAGTAATCATAGACAGCATATCGGCTGTTTGTTGATCTATAGCCTTAAAATCTTGAGTCACACCCAATAAGAAAAGGAATCCACATAGACATATAGTTCCTATATAAATCGTGTTCCGTTTGTTTGATCTATCTGGTTTTATCGCTAATAGGATTGCCATTCGCTGCAATATATTTACATTATATGTATTATCAATCTGGCTTTTCCTTACAACGTGATCTCCCTCTACATTCAGATTTGCTCGTTCATCGTAGACCAGAAAATCTTCACCCGAACCATCGTGAGCTTGTAATTCTCCACAAGCTTGGCAAATGCCTGTATCTTTGAGTCGCTCAGGGTCATTATGACTACCACACCAAACACACTGCATATACACATACCTCTATTTATAAATCCTTAGCATATTACCAGAAATATATAAATCCATATTCGTTGTACTTTAATTTATCCTATCAAACCCAAAAGAACTATTCCCCCCAAAGTCAGAAAAATCCCAATGCTCTGAACACGGGAGGTTCCCTCCTTGTCAAAAATACGAGCACAGGTCATAGTGATCAATGGATGAGCTGCCATGATAGGTGTCACAAGTGTTATTGGAGAAATCAATATTGCCATAAAAAATAACATTATCCCGGTCGAGTCAAAGAATGCAGCTCCTAGTACATATTTCAAGTTGCCTTTTATCGGGAATCCTAATGATATGCCACGCCATATAATTGTTGCGAATAAGAATACCGAGCTTAGAATATGCGTATATGCAGATCCTAGGAAGGGTCCTCCAGCCTCAATCATTGGCTTAGCCAATACAGTGATGGTTCCCAAGATCAACATGCAATAAACCGCATGACCAAACCCCGAAGTTCGATCACTACTGAAGATTTGAGGGAAACTTACAGATCGAAAATCAGATAAAGTTCCTATACCAACCACTATCGTTGAAATAAGAAGAACTTGAAGTGCAGTCGGTGTTTCTCCTAAGAAGATGACTGCTAATATGACTGACACTGCGAACCATGCACTTGTTACCGTTGTAACGATTGATACGGAACCAATTTCTAATCCTCTGTAATATACCAAGTACATAGTGGATATCAGAACTCCTATTATCGTTCCGAATATAAGGAAGGAGCCTAAGTCTATCGCTGCATAATCTAGACTCTTGGATACAACCTGGAAGATGATAACTAATACAGGTGGAATCAATCCAAGAAACCTTACATAGAAACTAGTCTTCGTACTACCAATGCGGACTGAAGCTAACTTAGCAAGGTAGTCTCCTATACCCGAGCTTACCATTGCACTAAAACTCAAAATTGCGCCCAAATAAACTTCCATGAACTATATCGCCCTTACTGTCTGATGATTGAAACCCTGTCTAGGTTCCTGTGAAGGACGCTAGTGATTCTAATGCCACTTTAAATGAATCAATGTTTGGTGCCGAGGAGGAGATTTGAACTCCTACACCCAAAAGGACACTGCGCCCTGAACACAGCGCGTCTACCGTTCCGCCACCTCGGCATATTAACCAACTACTAACTCGTAACAAATAATAGAGTTAGAGATTTGCTATATACGCTATTCTACACGTGGACACAACCCAATGCCAACACACCTATTATGCACTGTTATAGCTGTTATAATGGGAAACTACAATGCTTATAATATAATTTCTTACGAAACATATATGCCAATAGATCACAAAATAACCAGAGGTGAACGTTGAAAGAACAATTGAATATTGCCGAAACCATTAGTGGCAGATGGAGCCCGAGAGCTTTCGATGCTACAAGAGAGGTCGAAGCAGAAAAATTGAAAGCTATTTTCGAAGCTGCTAGATGGGCTCCATCTTCGAGTAATCTACAACCTTGGCATTTTATAGTCGGTTATAATTTCGACGATTGCCACGGAACAATCCTTTCTACTCTAAACGAAGGAAATCGCATATGGGCACAAAATGCCCCACTGCTATTAATTACGGTTGCCAAGATGAGTAGAGGAGACCGACCAAATAGATTCGCATTGCACGATGTAGGATTGGCAACAGAAAACCTATTCCTTCAGGCCTATGCTGTCGGACTATCTTGCCACTTTATGGGTGGCTTCTCTCAAGAAAAAGCAAAGGAACTGTTTAATATACCAGAAGATTACGAACCTGTAACAGCAGGTGCTATTGGATACCTGGGAGGATTACAATCGCTACCTGATGACCTGAGAGAAAGAGAGCAAACGACTCGTCAAAGGAGATCGCTAGATGAATTCGTTTTTACTAATACGTGGAACAACCCACTTGGCATAGGATAACATTAAAGAATGGAACTGAAACTCAAGAAACGTTTAATACTAGGCTGGGTTATATCTGACACTATACTTAAAACTGCAATAGCAATTTACCTATTAAGAAGAATCAACAATTAGCAATTGCACATCGGATATAAGCATATTATCAACTAGGTATCTGCATTAACTCTATTCTGACATTATCTGGAGCTTTGATGAAGGCCACGAGTCTACTATTAGCTATTTCCATAGGCCCTTCTAGCAATATCACACCTAATTCGCTCATTCTTATTAATTCTGCATCCAAATCATCTACAATCAATCCAAAGTGTTCTAAACCATAGTGAATATCCACGTCTCCGTTGCCCATCACGTCTCCGATACGCGGACCTGATATTCTTACTATAACTCCATCAGTTGTCTTACATTCTATGGATCTAGCCCCGGAAGTAGTAACTCTGTCTGAAAATATCTCAAACTGAAAAGCTTCTACATACCAATTGGCAGTAGCCACAGGATCTCTCGCTTTCAGGTGAATATGTTCTAAAGCATAACTCATATTAAATTAACTCGTTGATTTTCATATATTATATGCTAATTAATAGAATGCTAGCATTTGCCCATTTTACATATAGTGCAATATTGCTGTTCCGTAATTGGTTGGATCGAAAGCCTACCACCTTTCTTTAGCAACAACATATCTTCTAGCAATGGATTATTGCGTATATCTTGTAATGTTACCTCTTTTGAAAAGCGATCTAAAGGTCTTATATCCACCATATACCAAATAGGATTATCAGGGCTGCTTTTCGGGTCTGGATGATCAGAGTTCTGGTCCCATGCGGTATCATCAGGGTAGCCCGCTTTTACCACTACTGCGGTACCTATAACCGCAGTAGGTTTAGCATTAGAATGATAAAATAACACCTGATCCCCATTCTTAATCCTATCTCGCAAGAAATTCCTAGCCTGGTAATTCCGTACGCCATCCCACTCTGCAACCCCATCTCTAACTAAATCCTCATATGAGTAAGCACCTGGCTCAGATTTAAATAGCCAATAATTACCAGCCATATTACCTCCAACTTAACAATACGTCAGCCCTCTAAACTAATGTAATATATTATACGTGAATTATAAATGTAAGGATTAACTAGTAGAATATACATATAGGAATCTACGTTATAAACTTGGAAATTCATTCTAGCAAATCACTTAAATAAAGATAAACGTAGCATTGTTAAGTCTATTTCATAAAGAATCAAAACTAATTTTAATGCATCTGTGGCAGAAATATATAACAACAATTCATGGTATAACACTACATCGGGAGTAGCATGTGTAAGCAATGACAAAGGGTATACTAATGAAATGCTCACCAAAATCACTAACTACATCCTGGCAGACAAATCTCCAGTCAATGTATTGGATTTCAGCACTGCAATCATGAGTGGGAATAATCTATAAGCCATGAAAAATGTTGAAGAGAATCTGTATGTGCAAATCCAATTTGAACATGTAGAATGATACTGTTAGTGTATTATACTCAGAAAATAGCTACGGGGTTTTAATAAATGAAAACAAGATCTATCTTCTTCCTATTTAGCCTCCTAGGAGCAGCATTTATTACCACTGTAATACTAACTGAAAAAACCCTAGCCAAAATAAGTGACGAGAATCACGAATTGTTTGACGGACTGAATGCAACAGACATACAACTTTTCCGACAAATTTAGATAAACTGTTTTATCTTTCCAGATCTCCTAAAGAATACTAGGCATTTAGTATAAATAGGATAATCTGAAAAGTAACTCAGAAACGACCACTGGTTAAGAAAATAAAAAGGTAATAATTATGGCAGAAAAAATAGAAGTATATGGCACCTCCTGGTGCTCAGATTGCAGACGAGCCAAAGACCTTATGAACACATACGGTATAGACTATAACTGGACTAATATAGAAGAAGACCAGCAATCTCAGGAACTTGTAAAAAAGCTTAATAACGGCAAGAGCATTGTCCCTACCATAGTATTTCCTGACGGCTCTATACTAGTAGAACCTAGTAATATAGCATTGATAAAGAAATTGAACCTTTGATACAGAGATGCAGCCTGTAAGAGACTTGTAAGTGGCAACGATAGGATTCGAACCTATGACCTAGGCCTTATGAAGACCCCGCTCTGCCGCTGAGCTACGTTGCCATTTGAATACTAATCTATATGTCTAACCACGCCACATAATATATTTTGAAGCTTCAGTGTGTCAATTTAATATCTTGCACTACGCTAACCGCGCAGCGAAGCACCTAGTTCATCATTCAAATCTTTCAATATTTCAGATCTGATAGAATTAACTTCGTCCCCCGTCAAGGTACGGTCTACTGATTGAAAAAGAACTCTGTACGCCAAAGATCTTTTACCCTCTTGGACACCTTCTCCTTCATATAAATCAAAAAGAATTGAGGAAACTACTGTGGAATGTCGTTCTATTATATTCTTAACTGCACTAGCATCTATATTATTATCCAGCACAACAGCTAAATCTTGATAAGCTCCTGGATATCTGGAAAGAGGCTTATAATGAGACCCTTCCTTAGGAATAATATCCAGCAAGTTGCTCACATCCAATTCAAACAGAATAACAGGGGAAAGCTCGATTTCGAAACCATCCAAAACACTGTCATTAATTTCACCCATAATCCCTACTACGCTTCCTGCCGAAATTACCCTAGCACATCTGCCTGGAATAAACAGATCATCTTCACCAGGTTCGAAAATGATATCAATATTAATTATATTGAACACAGCTTCCAAGATTCCTTTGGCATCGAAGAAATCCATATTGTCTTCCTTAGTTAGCCATCCTCCAGATAATCGTAACCCCGAAACTATGCCTACTGCCATTTCTCTCTCTAAAGGAAGATCGCCGGAACGTGGGATATATACTCTACCTAATTCGAAAAGCTTGAATCCTTGGTCTGAGTGCCTTTGATTGGCGGAAAGAGTTGCTATTACACTTCCCCTAAGGCTAGTCCGAAGATATTCCAATTCGGAGCTCATTGGATGAGCCACTCTAAGAGGTAACGGATGATCGTTCAAGTTAGAAGTCGCCTCAAGCGAAGAGAGTGTAGTAAGCGGATACGATATAGTCTCTTGCATTCCACAGATAACTAACGCGTCCCTAATATCCTCGCGAAACTCCCTGTCATTCTGAGATTGATGAACCGGGGGTGCTGTAGATAGCATCGTAGTTGGTATCTCATCGTATCCAATGATTCTGGCAATTTCCTCAACCAAGTCATCTGCCTGAGAAATATCACTCCTCCAATAGGGTATAGTGACATTCACTTCAATATTATCTTGCCAATCTAATATAAACCCTAAACTTGAAAGTATTTCCTCTACCTGGGACTTAGGAACTTCCATTCCTAAAACTTGTTTCAACCTTTTCATAGAAAACAATATCCTGGGTAAATCTCTCGGTTGTGGATATATATCAACTATACCTCCACGTAATACCCCTCCAGAAAGCTGTATTATTAGGTCCATAGCACGCCTAAGTGCTATAGGTGCCAACTCTGGTTGAAGGCCTTTTTCAAACCTAGATGCAGCTTCTGTTCGAATACGAAGTGCCTGAGCCGTGCGCCTCGTATTTATTGGGTCAAAATTTGCCGACTCCAATAAAACAGTAGTAGTTTCTTCTCTAATTTCAGTATTCAAACCACCCATTACACCAGCCAAACCAATTGACCTCTCTGCATCACAAATAACCAGCATGGGATATTTCAATATATGCTTTGTTCCATCTAAAGTTTCAAATTCCTCACCATCCTTCGCCGGTCTAACTAAGATTTTGCCACCCTTCACTGTATTCAAATCAAACGCATGGAGAGGTTGACCATACTCAAGCATCACGTAATTTGTTATATCCACGACGTTATTGATTGGACGCTGCCCCGATTTTATTAACCTATCTTGCATCCATAAAGGTGATGGCCCAACCTTGACATTTTCAATAACTATCGCTGTATATCTGCGGCATAAGTCCACGTCATCTATTGTAACCGTTAAGGGAATCTCACCGTTATCATATTGATATTTAAATGTATCAGGTTCAACAAATTTCTGCCCGCTCAGTGCGGAAATTTCCCTAGCAATACCCAAAACCGAAAAACAATCGGATCTATTCGGTGTCAATTCCAAGTCAAAAATAACATCTCCAAGAATGTCTGCTAACGGTTCTCCTACGTTGGCTCCTTCCGATAAAACCAATATGCCAGTATTGTCATCCCCCATACCTAATTCTCTCGCGGAACAAACCATGCCAGAAGATTCTATTCCTCTTATACGAGCAGATTTGAGGATTTCTTTTTCTCCCGTACGTGAATCTATTAATGTAGCTCCAACTTTAGCGAAAGCGATCTTCTGTCCACTATTTATATTCGGCGCACCACAAACTACAGTAATTTCTTCTTCCTCAGATAGCCTAATAGTCGCCAATCTTAGTCTGTCAGCATTTGGGTGGGGGGTCACGCTCTCAACATAACCGACAAAAACCTGATCCCAGAACTCACCAACAACTTCTATGGCACCAACTTCTGTTCCAGCCATAGTCAAGCTATGAGCCAAGTCATCATTCTGCAACGTCAATGCCACGTAATCTCTAAGCCATGACAACGGGACCTTCATTCTAGTTTCAACCTCTCTTTATATAAACCGGGCACTGGCATTTTTTAAAATATACTGCATTACACATTATGTGTATGTATCTCAACTTCCCTAAAATTGCCTTAAAAACCTGAGATCATTACTGTAGAACAACCTGATGTCATCTATCCCATATTTAAGCATTGCAATTCTTTCTGGGCCCATGCCAAATGCGAAGCCTGTATACCTAGATGAATCATAACCGATACCTTCAAGAACTTTTGGATTTACCATACCAGCACCCATGATCTCTATCCAGCCGGAATTGCGGCAAACCCTACAACCTCTTCCTCTACACACAAAGCAATCTATAGCCATCTCCGCACCAGGTTCAACAAAAGGGAAATAATCTACTCGGAAACGAACTTTTCTATCCGATCCGAAAAGCATCCTGGCAAACTCAAATAATGTACCCTTCATATCAGAAAATGTGATACCTTCATCAACGGCCAAGCCTTCAACCTGATAAAAATGCCATTCATGTGTTGCATCAGTAGCCTCATACCTATAGCACTTTCCAGGAATAACTACTCTTATAGGCGGTTCTGTATTTTCCATTATGCGTATCTGCATCGGGGATGTATGTGTCCTCAACAGCATCGGCCTATCCTTATTTTCATCTTCATAATCTACCCATAATGTATCCCACATATCCCTTGCAGGATGATCTTTGGGTATATTCAACATCTCGAAATTATATCTGTCCCACTCTACTTCAGGTCCTTCGGCTACCTGAAACCCCATTGAAACGAAAGCATCGCATATTTCTCTGACTATCTGGGTTGTGGGATGTAATCTACCCATGCTCGTAGGACGACCAGGAAGAGTAACATCAAATTTGCCTCGGCTTCTTAATTCCTCATCTCTTATCCTAACCTGAGTATCTAAAAAACCCTGCTCTAGAACAGCTTTTATTCCGTTCGCCACAGCACCTACATTGCGTCTATCCTCAGATGGCAAGTCTGCCAACCCTCGCAAAATCTGAGTCAAAGCCCCACGCCTACCTAAGTAGCTGACACGCCAATGATCTAGAGATTCAACACCAGTAATTAGTGTTAATTCACCTAAAGCACTATTCCTCAACCCTTCCAATTCACCTAGAATGTTCTCTACTGTCAATTAACATTTCTCCTATTCTTCTCAAATACCATTATAGGTACGCAATTTGCAGAGGGTCAAGGCAGGGTTATCACTTCCACATTTCTATTACCCTAAAATATGCTTGAATATATTGTGAATTGACAATATTATGTGTTAGCAATAATAAGTAGATTCGTAAATTATGCTTGGCCTTTAAGCATGATGAACATTAACAACTAAATAGACTGTCGCTGAGGTGCCCATAGGGCTTAATTGAGGAATCCGGTGTTAATCCGGAGCTGTCCCGCAACTGTATGTCATGGATGTCTGTATCTAATGACAAGCCAGATCTACTGCCTCAGTAAATGTCTACTGCCCTTCGTAGAAAGGTACAGGACAACTCAGATTAGAGCCCTGTTCCTCCCAAACAGGGTTTTTTATTGCCCTGAATATTAAAGGAAGAAATTTTCAATAACCAATTTATCAAGATACATACACGACATGAAACAAATCTTCAACATAATTATATCATTTCTATTTACATCAATAATTGCGGTTTCTTGTAATCAATATGTAGTTGAGAAAGAAATCAATCCAAAGATTAATTCTCATGAAACCATTGTTGTTACAGATAGCAGAGGGCAATATATAACTTTTGAAGAACCCCCTACCAAAATTATATCTCTATCCCCTGCTCATACAGAAATAATTTATGCACTAGGCTTAGAAAATCACCTAGTTGGAACTGACACATTCTCCGATTTCCCTCAAAAAGCTAAGAATAAACCAAAAGTAGGTGATGCCTTTAACATTAACTTAGAAGCAATCGTAAACCTGGAACCAGACCTAGTTTACACAACGTTTGAGACTCCTGTTGCACCGTTGGAGAATGCAGGGATAAAAGTGCTCTACTTGTTTGCTCCTAAGGATATTGAAGATTTAATAGCTAACATCAAATTATTGGGTGCAATCACTGATAGTAGTGACAAGGCACAAGATCTCACTACTGCTATGGAATCCCGAATAAATCTGATACGGTCTAAATTGTCAGATGTTAAACCCAGCACTCGTATCTACTACGAACTTGACCCAGGGTTCTATACTGCTGGACCAAATTCTTTTATTGGGGATATATTTTCTTTATTGAAAACCCACAACATAGCAGACGGCACCGAAAATCCCTATCCAAAACTAAGTGAGGAAGTAATAATTAACGAAGATCCTACTATAATCATTCTGGGCGACTCTATCGAATATCTACCTAATGGAGTGACAATAGAAGATGTTAAATCCAGACCTTCCTGGGGAAATATCACAGCTATAACAACCGATAAAGTATATCCCTTTGATGACAGTTTAATTAGCAGACCCGGCCCTAGGATTGTAGAGGGTATAGAGCAATTAGGCCATTTAATATACCCAGCATTATTTCCGGAAGGAATCAGATAACTTGTTGCTCAGTAAGAAAACACCCGCGGCTATCAATATCTGGAAACCTTTCTTCATAGTCATGGCTATCCTCGGTTTTGCTATTATAATATCAACCGCTAAGGGTTCTGTAGATATCCCTTTTGTGATAGTTGCTAAGATAGCTGCCAATCATATGCCGGGCATAGATATAAATGAAAATTGGCCATCCTCATGGGACACAATAATATGGGACATCAGGCTACCCAGGGTATTAACTGCTGGGCTGGTAGGATCTTCTTTAGCATTAGCAGGTGGTACATATCAAGGTGTTTTCCGCAATCCTCTAGCTGATCCGTATCTCATAGGTGTAGCTTCTGGAGCAGGCTTAGCAGCCACAATAGTTATAATATCTCCAATCCCTACTACAATAAATGGGATCAATATCCTCCCTCCAATCGCGTTTACAGGGGCGATTGCTGCTGTCTTTACATCTTATTGGTTAGCAAGAATCGGTGGGGTTATATCAACAACTACATTAATTTTATCAGGCATAGCAATAACTTTTCTAGCATCATCAGCAACTACCTTTTTGATGCTCCAATCATCTCCGGACGTTAGATCTGTGCTAATCTGGCTTTTAGGTGGGGTAACATCCTCAGGTTGGCAATCAGGATTATGGCTCATACCATACATTATACCTTGTTCACTTATCATCTTAATCCATGCTAAAACGCTCAATGTATTGACATTAGATGATAATCAAGCTCAACAACTTGGAATAAATGTACAAAATGTTCGGCTCCTTCTGATCGTTGCAGCTTCTCTTATGACGTCAGCCGCAGTGTCTGTAAGTGGCATGATAGGATTTGTGGGACTCATGGCTCCCCACGCAGCAAGATTACTATGGGGCCCTGACAACAAAAACCTACTACCAATGTCTTTCTTACTGGGCGGCATATTGCTAATTTTGGCAGACATGATAGCCCGAACTATATTGACTCCCCAAGAAATACCAGTTGGGGTTGTAACGGCTTTCCTAGGCACACCATTTTTCTTATATATTCTTCGACGGAATCGCTCATCTTTTACCTAATTATAAAATCTCCCCGGAGGTTATTTTGCTAAATATAAATGAAATAAGTTTTTCATATGGAACCAACAAAGTTCTTGACAACATATCTCTGTCGGTTGAACCTGGCGAGATATTGGGAATAATCGGTGCAAATGGGTCTGGCAAATCTACGCTCATTAATATAATTTGCGGAATTTTGAAACCTACAAATGGAAGCATAGATTACCTAGGACAAGACATATCAGAAAAATCCGTACGTACTAGAGCACAAATTATCTCTGTGGTACCTCAGAATAGACATTTACCTTCATCTTTTACTGTATCAGAAATAATTAATATGGGTAGAACACCATCCACAGGTTTCTTCGTCAAAGAAGACTCCAAATCTTCAAGACAAACAACAATGGCAATGTCTCTTACACGAACGAAAGATTTGGAGAGTAAATATATTGGCGAATTGTCTGAAGGCCAAATTCAAAGGGTGTTAGTAGCCCGGAGCCTAGTTCAAAATTCCCCGATTATGTTGCTTGACGAACCAACGGCTAGTTTGGACATATCTTATCAGGTAGAGATTCTAGACATAATAAAATCAATCCAGCAGCAACAAGAAACTATCATATTGATAGCCATTCACGATTTAACTTTGGCAGCACAATATTGTGACCGCATCGGGTTACTTAATCATGGATTGATAGATATCTTAGATTCTCCCGGTAAGGTTCTAACGAATGAAAATATCCTGTCAGGATATGGAACCAAAGTACACATTATCGAACACCCTACTTCTGGCTTACCAGTAGTAATACCTATATCAAGCTTTCACACAAGATAGGTAAGTATTTATAGCAGGTTCAAGGCCAATCTATAGAAAGATCATCACATGAAACCACATTAACCTATTGCAACCACATCAAGTATTTTTATATACTTAGTGTGTTCTTGTTTATAATCAACTGAAACATGTTGAAATCAAGCAAGCCCAAGTAAGCCTTGGGTAATTAGGAGGTAATTTATGGACTTTGCATATCATTACTCAGAAGAACAAGAGAATTTCCGAAAGGAAGTCAAGACATGGTTAACTGAAAACATCGACCCTACCATGAAGAGTTCAGCACGAGAAGAAATCGACGGAGAGGTTTGGGATTGGGGATACGCATTCGCTAAGAAACTAGGTGCCAAGGGATGGTTACATCCTACTTATCCTAAGGAATACGGCGGAGGCGGTCTAACTCCTGAACTATCGGCTATAATACACGAAGAACTGGACTTGGCACAGGTTCCAGTTGTTACTGGTAATACTTTGGATCTGCCTGCTTTGTCCGTTTGGGCAACAGAAGAGCAAAAGGAAAAATTCCTCAAAGGACGTCTTACAGGTGAGCTAATAGCCTATCAAAACTTCACAGAGCCAGGGCATGGTTCAGACCTTGCCTCCCTAGAAACAAAGGCCGTGAAAGACGGAGACGACTGGCTAATTACTGGTAATAAGGTATTTGTGAGTGGCTCTCATGGTAAGGGCCGACCTAGGACACCAGACTATCTGTTTACAGTCGCTGTAACTGACCCAGATGCTCCAAGGCACAGAAACCTTGGATACTTCTTGGTCCCAACGAATATAGACGGGGTTTCGCTTACTCCAATGAACTTGGTTACCGGTAATGGACAAAACCACGTCGTCATGGACAACGCTCGGATCTCCGCAGATAGGCTTATTGGTGGCGAGTTTCAGGGATGGCAGGTAACTAACTCCACCCTAGAGCACGAACACGGTGGCCGAGGAGAACTCCCAGGGAAGAACCGCGTGATGGAATCATTCTTGAATGTTACTGCAGAGCGAGACTGGGCTAGTTCAGATCACACTGCCAACCAAGCCATGGAAGCTTACATAGTAAGTGAGATAGGTAGATTGTTCGAGCTACGCAACCACGCATTCTACACAATCGGTCAGGAAATGACTTTCCAAGGATCTCAGAATTCCCTCTGGCGCAAAGAAAAGGGCTTAGTACAGGCAGCCAGGATGGGTAATGTTATGGGTCCTTACTCCTTGCTAGATGATAAAGCTTTCGATGTACAAGGTGGAGAGGAATTACAACAGTTCCAACTCAATGCCGTGGGCAGAACACACCCTGGTGGTACCATAGAAATACAGAAGGTGATTATGTCTAGGAGAATAGGTATAAGCCGCACTACCGAAAAGGCTGCTCCTACTCCATCAACTGCAGGGCAAACTGCGTCTACAAAAACCTAAATAAACGCATCTGACTTTGAATCATATTTTCTATGATTAGCAAAAGGGGGGCAGGTATTCTGATGAATCCTGCCCTCCTTTTGCTAATCAAATCCTTAACTGGACAGCACTCAGAATCTTATAGACAATATTTTAAAAAGCTTACATCTTAGTCCGTTACAAAATTGACATGTCGGTGAACCGAATTTATATGAAGAGAACCCCTTTATATCAACAACATGCAGATCTAGGTGGCAAATTAGTCCAGTTTGCAGGATGGGAAATGCCTATACAGTTTGAAGGTATACTAGCCGAAGTCAAAAACGTAAGATCTTATACTGGTATGTTTGATGTATCTCATATGGGCAGATTAGAAATATCTGGAACAGATTCCCCTGACCTATTGGATAAAATATCAACCTCACACATATCAAATATGAGCATAGGTCGTGCCCGGTATACTCTTATATGTAACGATGCAGGTGGAATAATAGATGACACAATAATATACAGAACAAATGAAAACACATTCCTCATGATACCGAATGCATCTAACGAAGGGTCTGTAATAATTTGGCTCAATCAATGTATAGATGATCTCGGTGTTGATGTTCAATTAAACAGGTTAACTGATGCCACTGTAATGATCGCAGTCCAGGGTCCGCAATCTACGCGAATGTTGCAATCCATATGCTCTAGTGATCTATCCCAGATAAGACAGTTTCATAGTATAGAAAGCAATATATCTGGCAATGCTGTTAAGATTGCGACCACCGGTTACACTGGTGAAAATGGATATGAAATAATATCTGATACTGTGCATGGACCTGAAATATGGTCAACGTTAATAGATATGGGAGTAACCCCATGTGGTCTCGGTGCAAGAGATGTACTTAGGATAGAAGCCGGGTTACTATTACATGGCTCCGATATGGACGCGAAGACCACTCCACTAGAGGCAGGTTTAAATCGCTTCGTATCATTTGATAAATCAGATTTCTTTGGATTAAGTGCCTTACGAAGTCAAAAGGCTTCTGGTATCAAGAAAATATTGATCGGCTTTCAGTTGGAAGATAAAGGGATTCCTAGACACGGGTACAATATAATATACAATGGGAATGTTGTAGGAGAGGTTACTAGTGGTACATATTCGCCTAGCCTTGACACAGGAATAGGATTGGGATACGTTCCAATAAACGTTTTTGAAAGGCATCATAATTTACAAATAGACATACGCGGTAGAATGGCCAAGGCAAGGATTGTCTCGTTGCCATTCTATTCTAGGAAAAAATAGCATGAATCCAACCGACAGATATTATTCTAGCGAACATGAATGGGCTTTGCTAAACCATGACGAAACTGTTTCAATTGGTATTACAGAATATGCCAAAGATGAATTGGGTGATTTAGTGTTTCTAGAACTGCCTGCATTAGGAACAAGTCTACAAAAAATGCAAAAACTCGGCGAAGTAGAATCTGTAAAATCAGTTTCAGATCTATTCAGCCCTATATCTGGGGAAGTCGTAGAAATAAACCAAAATGCCATAGATAATCCTGAAATAATAAACGAAGATCCATATGGAGAAGGATGGCTGCTAATATTGAAACCTTCAAATAGCAAGGAACTAGAAGATCTTATGCCTGCCTCAGAATATGAATCATTCCTAGAACACTTAGAACATTAGAAATGACTCAAAACAAATATCCTTCACCTTACATACCAAATACAGATGCCGAAAGACAGTCCATGTTGGATGCCATCGGAGTGAAGTCTGTTAATGAACTTTTCAGTGATATACCATCAGGATTCGGAAATGAACTGTCTACTATACCTCCGGCATTGTCTGAGCTAGAGTTACAAAGAGAAATGGAATGGTTGTCTTCGCTGAATATCAATCAAAAAAAGTCTTCCTCTTTCATTGGTGGTGGTGCTTACAATCATTTCGTACCCTCTGCCGTGCGCCACATAACAAATATCGGAGAGCTGTCAACCGCGTACACTCCTTACCAACCCGAAGTAAGTCAAGGAACTTTACAGATAACCTACGAATTTCAATCCCTGATAAGCCAGCTCATGGGAATGGATGTTGCTAATGCAGGAATGTATGACGGAGCAACATCTACAGCAGAAGCTGCACTAATGGCATGTAGAATCAAAGGCAGGAACAGTATATGCATATTAAATAGTGTTTCCCCTACCCAGATGGAGGTTATTAAAACATATACCGAACCACAAGGGATTAATATATATACGACAAGCCCAGAAAACCCGCAGATAACTGAGGATACAGCGTGCTTAATTGTCCAACATCCTAATTTCTACGGCTATCTAGAAGATATGAAAAACCTTAGAGCTATATCTACAAAGGAAGATATACTCATGATAGTCTCTACTGACCCCATCTTCCTTGGTATGTTTGAGGCTCCGGGATCACTTGGTGCGGATATAGCAGTTGCAGACGGTCAACCATTAGGAATAGCCCTTAACTATGGTGGCCCATACGTAGGTTTATTCACGTGCAAATCTGAATTCCTTAGACAAATGCCGGGAAGGATAGTTGGAAAAACAGTAGACACAATGGGTAAAGAAGGATATGTATTAACACTCCAAACTAGAGAGCAACATATACGAAGAGAACGAGCAACGTCCAATATATGTACAAGTGAAGCATTAATATGTACTGCAGTAGTTGCCTATTTAGCATGTGTTGGAAAGACTGGTCTAAAACACATTGCAGAATTGACTTATCACAAGGCACACTATGCTGCGTCTCTTATATCCCAAATTAAAGGATATTCGTTGCCTATAAATGGATCTTTCTTTAAAGAATTTGTTGTAGAATGCCCACTTCCTCCAAAAGAAGTTAACGACAGACTTCTAGAAAAAGGAATACTAGGTGGCATAGACTTAAGTAACCATTTTAATAATGGAATGATGTTATGTGTAACAGAGATGAGTACACGTGCTAGCATAGAAAAACTAGTACAAGAACTGTATGATATATCCCTCTAGGGGAAAACGTAAAACTTGAAAATTACGCTCGAGGATTAAACTAAACTAGTGTATATGGAAAATCGGGAAAGGCAATTGCTAATGGACCGGAGTGTTAGTGGGCGCATCGGCGTAGCACTGCCTTCATTAGACGTTCCTGAACAACCCCTACCAGATGAAAATAAATTGCGTAAGGATTTAAGCCTCCCTGAATTGAGTCAGGGCGAGATCATACGTTATTTTACAAATCTAGCTCAGATGAATTTTTCAGTTGATACAAATTACTACCCTCTGGGTAGTTGCACCATGAAATACAACCCGAAAATCAACAACGAAGTAGCTTCCCTGCCTGGTTTTAGTGATATCCACCCGTTACAATCAGACTCAACTGTTCAAGGAGCACTAATACTTATGCATGATCTCCAAGAACTGCTCTCTGGTATTGTTGGTATGGAACATGCCAGTTTATCTACCATGGCTGGAGCACACGGAGAACTGACTGGCATGCTAATGATTCGAGCTTATCATCACTCGCGAAAAGATTTTAACAGGAAGATTGTACTAGTACCTGATAGTGCCCACGGAACAAACCCGGCTTCTGCTGCTATGGCAGGATACACAGTGATTTCTATACCTTCCGATAAAAACGGCAATATGGACATGAATGTATTAAGATCAGAATGTTCAGACGAAGTCGCTGGGATAATGTTAACCTTACCAAACACTCTAGGTTTATTCGATTCCAATATAGTTGGTATATGTGAATCCATTCATGAAGTTGGTGGGTTAGTATATGGAGACGGTGCCAATATGAACGCATTATTAGGGCAGGTGCATATGAGCACTATTGGTTTTGATGTGCTCCATTTAAACTTACATAAAACTTTTAGTACTCCTCATGGTGGCGGAGGGCCAGGAGCTGGACCAGTATTATGTAATGATAAATTATCATCGTTCTTACCTACCCCAATAGTCAAAAGAATCGGCGATTACTACTCTCTGGACTCCCCATCTTCAACGATCGGCAAATTAGGAGGATTTCACGGCAATTTTGGTGTACTAGTGCGTGCATATGCTTACATACGAAGCATGGGTAAAGAAGGGATGAAAGACATAAGCGAAAATGCAGTCATTAATGCCAATTACATACTAAGTCAGCTTAGAGACCATTATCTTCTGCCTTACGCTAGGCATTGCATGCATGAGGTAATCTTTTCTGCAAAACCTCAACGCACAAAAGGTATAAGAGCGCTAGACATAGCAAAACGACTTATCGATTATGGGATTCATCCGCCTACTATGTATTTCCCGCTTATAGTAGAGGAAGCACTAATGATAGAACCTACCGAATCAGAAACTAAGGATACTCTAGATTATTTTATATCCGTTATGAAAAATATAGCCGCAGAAGTTGAATCTGATCCTCAACTTTTGAAAAATGCCCCTCACAATACCCCAAATACCAGATTAGACGAAGCAAAAGCAGCACGACAACCTAATTTACGTTGGCGAAAATAAGTGTAGGGTAATCTTTGTATAATAGTTACTCTATAAAACAGTGATTCTTTTCACTCACCACTGACTCCGATTGCATAATGAGAAATATAGATATAAACTTCAACAATTAACCTAAAACTAAATTATATAGGAGGCTAGTATGACTGCAGAAGTTGGAGATTCCGCTCCAGATTTCACACTTAGATCTCACACTGGGGATGAAGTAACCCTTAGTCAGTATAAAGGGGAGAAGAATGTTGTTATTCAAACCCACCTTTTCTCCTTTACAGGCGGGTGAACACACCAATGCTCTGGTTTCCGGCTAGAAAACCGCCGGTACGAAGAGAATGATGCTCAAGTATTGGGCATGAGTGTAGATAGTGCAGCAACTCAAAAAGCTTTCGCTGCATCTATTGGAGGACTGCCGTATCCGCTCCTCGCGGACTTCCATCCTAAGGGTGAGGTTTCGTCTCTACTTGGTATATACAACGAAGAAAGAGGAACTACTAGAAGGGCAGTTATAATAATAGATAAAGAAGGAATCATACGGTTCAAACAGATATACGATAGAGGCCTTCCAGATCCAAAAGAAATACTAGAAGAACTTGTTAAATTATAAGAACAAGGCATACCTAATAAACTGAGTACTAAATTATTCAAGAATGGTGACCGCGTTATTTTTGTTGATAGACGCGGTCGTCGTTATTTGGTATCACTATCGGATGGTGAATCGTTCCACACGCATGTGGGAAGTATTTCACATGATGACATTATAGGACTTATACCAGGCTCTCGGGTTTATACGTCTACTGGCCATCAATTGTTAGTTTTCTCTCTCACTCTCGAGGACTTCGTAACACAGACACGCCATGCAACTCAAGTTATCTATCCAAAAGACCTTGGCATTATATTAGCCTATGGAGACATATTCCCAGGCTCTACAGTTTTGGAGGCAGGACTAGGTTCTGGATCTCTTACACTAGCACTCCTTAGGGCTGTCGGAGAAAGTGGTAATGTGACAACATATGAATTGCGCAATGATTTGGCAGATAAGGCTATAAAGAATATCCATACAATACACAGCAATACCGATAACTTATGTATCAAGATAAGAGATATATATACTGGCATAGAAGAAATAAATCTAGATCGCATCGTGCTTGATGTTCCCTCACCTTGGTTAGTTGTACCACACGCTGAAATTGCTCTAATTAGTGGCGGTATCTTCATAAGTTTCCTTCCAACTATTCTTCAAGTCCACGAACTACATGAAGCACTAAAGGCTTCCAAATATTTCGAAATGTCAGAAACATTCGAAGTACTAGTAAGGCCCTGGTCTATAGGGAATCAAAGTGTAAGACCTGAGCATAGAATGGTAGCTCACACTGGTTTCATTACTACGTCTCGCAAGTGTGAACCAAGGATAGACAAAGTTGATAATGAAGTATAACGAATAATTCTTCCAACTTATCTATTGTAGCTATCGAATAGCTCTTTTGCGTTTGCAACATCGTTCGGAGAGTTTAAATCAACATTAACGATTCCACTGTCTACATTGACTAAATTCATTTCGTCTCTGTATTTCCTGCTAATAGCTCTTAACCCTTCTGATTCTTCTGCAATTTGCTTAAGCTCCGGCAATAACGACGATGAAAATAAGATAGGATGCCCACTATGTCCATTATATACAGGCATAGTTATAGGTTTCCCAGCATTGAAGTGAGCCAAGATCAACATTCGCAGTAAAGATATCGGTCTCGGTTGATCTACAGCCAAAACTAATATGCCGCTAGATTCATCAGACAGATTATTGAGCCCAAGTTTTATTGAAGTAGTTTTCCCTTGATAGTAGTCAGGATTATATACAACTGCCACATTTACTTGTTCGCTCACTTGAGAAAGTACTTCATCAGACCTATGCCCACCTACTACTACAACTTCAGAGACACCAGCGGACAATAAGGATTTCACTTGATATTCTATAAGAGTAGCATCCTGCCAAGGAATCAATGCCTTCAATCTGCCCATACGAGTAGACTTTCCAGCAGATAAGAGTATAGCTGACATTTCTGGCATGTGAGCTACGCTCTAGCCCGATGTTACTAAATTGTCAGTTACCTTTTTGGCTAATTTCCGAACGTATTTGTCTTCAAGTGTCAATGATTTACCAGCTCTACCCTCCCTGAATGCTACTATCTCTGACATGATACTAAATGCAATCTCCTCTGGAGTTTTAGCACCTATATCTAAACCTACAGGAGAGTGAATAGCTTTTATCCTATCCAAACTAACTCCATTCTTTAATAGTTCTTCATATATCAGTATTGCTTTCCTTCGGCTACCGACAAGGCCAACGTAGCCTGCAGGGCTGAAAGCTGCAGCTTCAAGTGCCAAATCATCCTCTCTGTGCCCTCTAGTAGCAACTATCACAGCCGTGTTAGGCCTGATATCAATTTGTTTTAGCCCTTCATGATATTCAGCCACTATAACTCCATCAGCTTCAGGAAACCTTTCCTTATTCGCAAATTCCGGACGATCATCTACAACATACAATCTCAACCCTAGCATCCTGACCAAAGGTGCAATAGCTTTAGATATGTGACCTCCGCCAGCAACTACCACTGAAGCTGGAGTAGTGAATCCTTCCAGAAATATCTCTGCTCCGTCTTGAGTTTTGAGATATTCTACTCTTCCATAGTCCATCAGTTTACCTAATGCATCTACAGTTTCCTTATCCCTTTGTGCATTGCCAAGTGACCCAGAAAATTCACCACTAGATTCTAATAAGATTTTGTCCCCTACTTTACCAGTCTCATTTGAAGGTTTGAGCAACGTCGCTTGACCTACGCTAGCCCCACCATCATAGGCATTGACTATCTTGTTAACATTCTTTTCCAACGCAGATGGATCTCTTATAGGATCTATTAGGAAATACATTGTTCCGCCACAAACTAGGCCTTCTCTTGCAGCTATATCTTCATTCAGCATATAATCGGTAACCTTAGCGTCACCGCCCTCACTCAGAAGCAATTTTGCAGCAAACCATATATCTCCCTCAACACATCCGCCTCCCAGTGTTCCAACCCCACTACCATCCTGTCTCACCAACAACTTGGCTCCTGGCTTCTGTGGGGTAGAGCCTTTGGTGCTTATCACTGTCGCAATAACAAAAGGCTCTCCCTTATTAGACAAATTGTTCGCTTCTCTTAATACATCTTCCATAATGAAATCACCTCAACCAAATTTATTACCAGTCTGAGAGTAGAATATTTAAGACTGAATTAATCCCTCAAATACCATTCTAAACCCTTCACATGAGATGTGTCGAGTTTTAATAATTTAATCAATTTGACCATATCTTACAATGGTATTAAACTGAATTTCTCTTAATGTAGATTGCCGATTGGTGTAGTGGTAGCACACGTGTCTCTGGAACACGGAACCCTGGTTCGAATCCAGGATCGGCAGCCAAGCATCCTTATTGTTAGCTTATGTTTCCGAACATATCTATTCACTGGCCAATTATATATTACAAACAAAGATGTCTGTTATACCATATAAGAACCCTACTCACCTCCCGGATAATTATGCCCAATTCATTCAAAGCCTTAAGTGCTAATGTCAATAATCTGGCATTTTGTTGATGTAACTAATTCCTATACGATTGGCTAGTTTATAACTTCAATAATAGCAATAGTCCCGACGATACTGATGTTAGCACTGGTGAAGAAGCCTAGTAAGAACTCTCTATGATCTTTCAATCTAAATTTAGGTGTCTAGGTATATAGACTACACCAAACTAGGGTTTACCTCTTACCTGAATATACAGTTGATGTGTAAGGGTCAGGTGCCCAATATGAAGTCCATAATGCTCTATAGCGTGTAGAATATGCCATCGAACTGCCTCTGCGTCTTCATACTCACGCACTGCTGGTTTTACTTCTGCCAAATCATCTGAAGATAAATTTCTCAAGGTTTGTTCTGTGCGTACAGATACATCCTTTAAAGTTTGCTTCAACTCATCCACAGATTTCTCTTTTATCAAGAACTCTGAGTCCCTATCTCTTCCTATATCTATTCCACCTGCCATCTGATGAATACGAAAACTCTCTGCACCAAGTAAATGTGTCAGTATTATAGCCGGAGAATTTGTCTCCCCCAGTATTGGGACCCAATGGAACTCTTCATGTGCCATACCTTCAATAATCGACTCAACTTGTTCATGAAGAGCGCTAAATTCTGATATATATTCCTCTATCTCTGTACCGATTGCAATTACCCTCCATTTTCTAGGATTTTATCTATTTCGCTTAGGTCGTGTTCTGTAAGTTTCCAATCTGCTGCTTTTACATTGGCAACGATTTGCTCTTCTTTGGTAGCGCCAGCTATAACAGAACTTACTGCTGTGTTAGCAAGAAGCCAAGCTATTGCAAGTTCAACCATAGGATGTCCATGTTGGTCTGCAAACTGCGCCAACTCTGACAAGACCTTGAAATTCTTCTCAGTCAAGGTGTTTTGTCTAGCCCGTTCGTTTCCGGCAAGTCTAGTACCCTCAGGTGCTTCCTTCCCCTGTACATATTTTCCGGTCAGAAATCCACTAGCCAATGGATAGAAAGGGAGAATGCCTATATTGTAATCATTGCAAAACGGCAATAATTCTGACTCTACAGTTCTATTTAGCATATTGTATTCTGGCTGTACACTCACAAATGGAGCCATATTCAATGCCTTAGAGGTCCAAACTGCTTCGCATGTCTGCCAGGCACTAAAGTTAGAACACCCTATATACCGGACTTTACCCTGATGAATAAGGTCGTCTAAGGCCCTAATTGTCTCTTCGATCGGTGTAATAGGGTCTGGTCTATGAATCTGATAGAGATCAATGTAATCTGTCTGCAATAATCGCAAGCTGTCTTCTGCCTGCTGTATTATATGATGCCTTGATCCCCCCTTAGTATTCGGACCTTCACCCATGGCCATACCAAATTTTGTAGCAATTATGACATCTTTTCTGACGTCTTTGAGAGCTTTACCTATTCTTTCCTCTGACAAACCTCTCCCATACGTATTAGCCGTATCTAAGAAGTTTATACCTTGGTCAACTGCAAAACGTGCGACTCTTATTGAATCGCTTTCGTCCATTCTAAAGCCGAAATTATTTGTCCCAAGTCCTACTGTAGAAACCTGAAGGCCAGTTGGGCCTAGATACCTATATTCCATTTTAAATCTCCTGTCACTAATTAATATGCACCAAATCGTATCTAGTTAACGTTTTCATTTCACTAAACTACATGTTAGTTTTGGTGAGATGATTAAATATCTAGAAAGGTAGCAATTTTCTCCCAATGAAAATTTGTATCCCCAAACAGTGACTCATTAATCATAGCTTTTTTATAAAAGAAGTGAAGGTCCATTTCTTTTATAAAACTGATACCACCATGACATTGATGAGCCAATGTAGTGATTCTTCTATATGCTCCGTTTATCCAAGCTTTAGCAACATATATTTCCTGGGAATCAAATCTACCTTCAGAAACCAACCAAGCTGCCTGATATGCTAATGTCCTAGAGGTTTCTAGATCTTTTAGCATATTGGCACAATGATGCTGTATAGCCTGAAAGTTTCCAACACGTCGACCAAAAGCTGGTCTCCTATTTACATAATCTACTGCCATACCCATAGCCACTTCACCGCCTCCTATGGCTTCTATGCATTTCCCAACCGACCCCCAAGCAAGCAATCTCTCAGCGATAATCCAGCCGTGATCTATGGGGCCAACCAATCTATCCGAAGCGATTTTAACTTGATCAAAAACAACCTTTGCCTGCTTATCTATCCCCACCACATCCAAAGGCACAACTTCTACTCCAGAGCTCTCGGCGTCCACTAGGAAAAATGAAACTCCTTCTTCTGGGTTATCATAATAACCGCTCCTTGCCGAAACCAGAAAATGGTCAGCTACCTGGCCATCTTGGACAAACATTTTGGTGCCAGTTAGAATGTAGCCATCATTTTCTGGTGTTGCAACGAGTTCTATTCCGCTAGCGTCGTATTTGCCATTACTTTCCGTATTAGCCAAGGCTACAATCATTTCGCCGTTAGCAATGCCATTCAAGTATTTCTCCATCTGATTCTCTGTGCCAAAGTCTCTAATGGCTTGCCCACAAAGAACCACTGTTGAGAAATAAGGGCCTGGCATAAGAGACGCTCCCATCTCCTCAAGAACCACTGTCATATCTTGAAAACTCATCCCTACTCCACTGTACTCTTCCGGAAACACCAGCCCTAACCAACCCAGTTCCGCCATCTTGCTCCAAAGCTCATGATCATGACCTGTAATATGGTCTTCCATTTTACGCACTAGAGACCTAGGGCACTCTATAGCCAAGAATTCTTTAGCTGCATCTTTTAGCATTGTCTGTTCTTCGGTTAGGTTAAGATCCATATCTTCATCCTGTAATTCTATCGCTATAGATTTTGTCTACAAACTTGGCCATTAATTATTCGTTTGTTAACCCCAAGCCTATTCTTGCAATTATATTCCTATGTATCTCCGGCGTGCCCATATATATCGACTCTGCGATAGATCCAACATAGGCCTGATTCAATCTACCTTGCAAAGGTGCTCCGACACCATTATATAAATTGCCATACAACCCCAAAATCCTTAAAGCCAATAATGAAAATTCACGCCACATCTCGCTACTAAGCAACCTGCCTACAGATGATTCATGTCCATTGTCTTTGCCATTTTGCTGCAACCAGGCAACTTTATATGCTGTTAATCTGCAACTCTCTATTTCTGATACCATCTGGCCCAGCTTTATCTTAATATCATTCAATTTAATCGATGAGTTGATTTCTATGTGACTATCTCTCAAATAAGTAACCAAGTCCTTTAACAATCCTCTGGCTCTGCCAACAACTTCAATACCTCCGCGCTCACGATTAAGGGTTTCCATAGCAATATTCCACCCTTGTTCTGGCTGACCTACCATATTTTCTATAGGTACTTTAAGGTCATCAAAGAAAACTTCATTAAGTACGCCGCTCCTGCCATGAACTTCGTCTAGTGCCCTGAGTGTTATCCCCGGGGAATTCATATCTATAGCGAAATAACTTAATCCTTTATTACCCGGTTCATCCCGATTGGTTCGAGCCAGAGTATGTATCCAACCTGCTCTGGCTGCACCACTAATATAATCCTTCTGCCCATTCAATACGTAATTGTTACCATCTAAAATAGCAGTGGTTCGGAGTGCTGCTAAATCGGAGCCTCCTCCAGGTTCTGTGTAGCCCTGACACCAAAAACTTTCTCCACTAGCAATATTAGGAAGATGGGTCGATTTTAGATATTCAGAACCATGTTTTATTATGGAAGGCCCTATTAGATTAGAACCATCATCGAAAGCTATAGCATCAGGAACTCCATTATATGCCATCTCTTCCCTTAGCATCAGTTGGGCAATCTGTGATGCTCCCTGTCCACCGTATTCAGTAGGCCAATGCACAGTAGAAAGTCCACTGTTGCCCAATTTCTTCCTTACTTCGTTAACTTTGGGCCAATGAACATCCGAAAAAGCATCATGTTCAGCCCACAATAGATCCTTCGGAACATTTATGTCTATAAAATTTCTAACTGAATCCCTAAATTCAATTTCTTCTTGGCTGAATTGAAAATCCACCACTAAAACTCCTCAGCATAAACTAAACCAGTCAAATTCAAATGTGCAATATGCCACTTTTTACCTACAGGGATAGGATGCTATTCTAATACAACAAAACTCATAAGGATAGACTAAATTGTATTTAGACTATCGATAATCAGAGCCCATTATCATACTAACTTACTCCATAAGTTGAAGGACCTTAGTGTGTCTGATAAACTTGAGTTTTAAATCATGTTTAGGAGTTGCCATGGCTTTATTTGAACTAAAATCAGAGGATGTACATCAGATAGCACAACTGTACCGTCTTGGTATAACAGAAGACGAAATAGAACAATTCAGAGGACAACTTGCTCAAATACTTGAAAGTTTCCAAATACTCAATAATGTGGATACTGAGACTATATATCCCACTGAACACTCAGGAAACGTCAGTAATATAATGCGAGAAGATGAACCTAAAAGCCCTTTAGACAAGGAAGATATACTATCTAATGCACCTCTAAAAGAAAATGATTTCTTTAGAGTCAAGGCGGTACTCGAATAATGTCACAGGATATTCACAACCTAACTATCCATGAAATTAGAGATCTGATATCCAATCGCAAAGTCTCTTCAGTAGAAGTCACAGATGCTCTGATATCTAGGGCAAAGTCGGTAGAATCCAGAATTAAATCCTTCGTCTCTATTACATCAGAACTAGCCATAAAACAAGCAGAACTAGCTGATAAGTCCATAGCAAATGGAACCGATTCTGTCTTAACAGGAATACCATTGCAACTTAAGGATAACCTATGCACAAAAGGTGTTCACACTACATGTTGTTCTAGAATGCTGGAGGACTTCGTCCCCCCGTATAATGCAACCATAGTAGAAAGGTTATATAAAAACGGTGCCGTAGTATTAGGCAAAGGCAATATGGATGAATTTGCTATGGGCTCTTCTACGGAAAATTCGGCCTTCTTCCCGACTCATAATCCTTGGGACCTGGACAGGGTCCCTGGAGGAAGCAGCGGTGGCCCAGCTGCTGCGGTAGCTGCAAGAGAAGCGATATATTCTATCGGATCAGATACAGGCGGAAGCATAAGGCAACCAGCTAGTTTATGCGGAATTGTCGGGCTAAAACCCACTTATGGACTAGTTAGTCGCTACGGATTAATAGCTTTTGCCAGCTCATTGGATCAAATAGGCCCTATGACATTAGATGTGAGAGACTGTGCAATCGTATTAAATGCAATAGCTGGGTATGATGAGAAAGACTCTACATCAATAGAACGGAGAACACTCGATTATACTCAGGCACTTAGCACTGATATCAAAGGATTAAGAATCGGAGTCCCTAAAGAATATTACAATAAAGGAATAGACCCTAAAGTCTCTCAAGTCTTAAGAACCGCTCTTGATAAATTCTCTGAGCTAGGTGCTATTGTAGAGGAAATGTCCCTCCCTCATACTGAATATGCTCTAGCAGTTTACTATATATTAGCACCTTCTGAGGCATCTTCTAACCTAGCGAGATATGATGGAGTTAAATACGGGCTATCTGAATCAAATGCTGATAGCATGTGGGAAGCAATGGAAAAAACAAAGCAACAAGGATTTGGACCTGAAGTAAAAAGAAGGATAATGCTTGGTACATATGCACTATCCTCAGGCTACTACGACGCATACTATCTAAAGGCCCAAAAAGTTCGGACTATAATCAGGGAAGAATTTAGGGAAGCTTTTGAAAAATACGACGCACTGATTACACCCACATCACCAACGACAGCTTTCAAGATTGGCGAGAAAATAGAAAACCCTGCACATATGTATTCAAGTGATATTTGCACAATACCTGCAAACATAGCAGGTATACCGGCTCTATCTTTGCCATGTGGATTCGCAAATGATCTACCCGTAGGAATGCAAATAATGGCAAAACCCTTAGCAGAAGATACTCTACTAAACCTAGCTTATAGTTATGAAAATGCTACTGATTGGAATAATAAGAGGCCAAAGTTATGAATGAAAAACGATTAGCAATACTTCAAATCCTAGAGAAGAATGCAAGAGCTACTACACAAGATATTAGTAGAATGACTGGAATAGAAGAAACTGTGGCCGCTACAACAATAAAAGAATGTGAAGAAAATGGAATCATAGTAAAATACAAAACATTAATTAACTGGGATCTTATACAGCAGGAGGAGGTAAGGGCATTAGTAGAGATAAGAGTCACACCTAAACGCGACCTCGGCTTTGACAGTGTGGCTGAAAGGATAGCTCGATTTCCAGAAGTAAGATCTCTAAGCCTGGTGTCAGGCAATTTCGATCTGTCTGTGGTACTGGCCGGCCAAAACATGAAAGATCTAGCAAATTTCGTAGCCCAGAAGCTAGCCGCATTAGAAGATGTCAGCAGCACTGCCACCCACTTCCTACTAAAACGATATAAAGAAGATGGAGTAGTACTTGAGGGCGAAGAAGATGTTCATCGCCTTCCTATTGCCCCTTAGGAGTTAGCAATTGAGCCCCCAGAACCGCACAAATGAAAAAAGATATGTGATTTCAGAAAGAGTGAGAAGCCTTTCTCCTTCTGGTATTAGAAAGTTTTTTGACCTACTCTCTTCTATGGAAGGAGTCATATCTTTAGGCGTAGGAGAACCTGATTTTCCAACACCTTGGAGAATACGGGAGGCTGCTATCTACTCCATAGAAAAAGGTCAAACAAATTACACTTCTAACTACGGTCTACTTTCACTTAGGGAGGAATTGAGTAAATATCTCACCGATCGTTACGGCGTAGTATATGAACCTGTCGATGAGATCCTAGTAACTGTAGGAGTAAGTGAAGGTCTAGACCTAGCTATGAGAGCTATCCTAGACCCAGGTGATGAAGTAATAATACCGGAACCCACTTATGTTTCATATAACCCGTGTGTGACGCTCGCAGGCGGAGTGCCAGTACCTGTACCAACGTCTATGGAAACCAAATTTCATGTCCGAGCAGAAGACATAAGGAAAAAAATAACTACACGAACGAAAGCAATACTTATAGGCTATCCAAATAATCCTACCGGTGCAGTAATGCCTCGTGCAGAACTGGAAAAGATAGCTTCCATCGCAGAGGAGCACAATTTAATAGTTATTTCTGATGAAGTATACGAACGACTCGTATACGACACAGAAGCCGTTTGTTTCGCTTCTATTCCAGGTATGCGGGATCGCACAATTAGCCTAGGTGGCTTCTCCAAATCCTATGCTATGACAGGTTGGCGAATAGGATATGCTTATTCCAATGCCCAAATAATAGAAGCAATGATGAAGATACACCAGTACACCATGCTATGTGCCCCTATCCAGGGTCAAATGGCGGCAATAGAAGCCCTACGCACAGGTCATTCTTTCGTAGAAGAGATGAGGAAAGAATATGATATACGTAGGAATTTAATGGTCAGTGGTCTGAATAAAATTGGTCTGGAATGTTTAGAACCACAAGGGGCCTTCTATACTTTCCCTTCAATTAAGAGCTTGAATATGCCTTCTAGCGAATTTGCTGAGCAATTACTTCTAGAAGAAAAAGTTGCAGTTGTACCTGGTTCGGCATTTGGGGTTAGTGGAGAAGGACATATTAGATGTTGCTATGCAGTTTCACAGAATGAAATAGAAGAGGCATTAATACGTATAGATAGATTTGTTAAAAAGGTGCAAGAAAAATGGTAACTGAACCTTCTTGGGAAAGCTTGCTTCTAGAAGGAGTAGAACCTCCAATAGAATATAAAGGTGCTGCTCCATGGAGATTACCCGAGGCCAGTGGAGGAACGGGCGTATTGCTTAGGACCAATATGGGTACTATCAAGTGCCTATACCACAAAGCAGAAAACTCAAAGAAGGCAATACTCTGGGTTTCAGGTGCTATGGGCGGCTACAATGGAGGTGGAGGATTATATCCAATAATAGCTGATGAACTATTGGATGGCAATATATCCTCCCTACGCCTGAACTATAGGAAGCCTAGCGAGTTCATGCACTCAATGTTAGATATTATTGCAGGTGTCGCATTTCTCAAAGAACGAGGAGTCGAACGAGTGGCTCTAGTAGGCCATTCTTTTGGTGGTGCTGTAATAGTTGCAGCCGCCCCTCTATGTGAATCCGTAGTTACACTAATTTGTCTGGCAAGTCAAAGTTATGGGGCTCAATATGTAGAGAAAATTGAACCTAGGTCTATACTATTAGTACATGGAGAAAATGATACTCGATTAGGTCCACATTGTTCCCAGTTCATATTTGATAATGCTGCTGAGCCTAAGAAATTGGTACTCTACCCGGAAGCGGGCCACAGCCTCAGTGAAATACGTGAAGATCTGCATGTGCTAATAAATGAATGGATAGCGGAACATTTGTAGCGACAGAACAAGTTCTATATTCAGTCGAAAATTTTAATATACTCAGACTTAATTTTTGTTATATAATCCCAGCAAATAAATCTTTTAGAAAATCTGGTAATTTATTTAAATGCTTAGTATTACACCTTCAATAAGAGCGGTAATAGAAACTGCCCTGAATGAAGATTTGGGTCATGGAGACATTACAACTTTAGCCCTTATTCCACCTGATTTACGCGGTATAGGATCAATTATGGCCAAGTCTGATGGGATTATATCTGGAGTAGAGGCATCACTTGAAGTATTTCGCATATTAGACCCATTAATCACTACAAGGATATTAATACCAGACGGTTCAGAAGTATCCTCAAGTGATATAGTTGCTCAAATTGATGGAAGTATTGCCCATATACTGAACGGCGAAAGAGTAGCGTTGAACTTGCTCCAACGGCTCAGCGGCATATCAACTGAAACCAACAAATACGTCACTGCTATAGCAGGAACTAAAGCCCACATTATAGATACTCGTAAAACCATTCCCGGATTACGGGAGCTAGAAAAATATGCCGTCCGTATGGGTGGAGGACATAATCATAGGTTCAATTTGGCTGATGGGATACTCATAAAAGATAATCATATTGCCATACTTAAAGCCCAGCATCTCAACATAAAGGATATAATAGAGCAAGCTAGACAGAAATCTCCGCACACTTTGAAAATAGAAATTGAAGTTGAAACGATAGACGAAGCAATGGAAGCATTTAAAGCCAGTGCTGATGTTATATTACTAGACAACATGAACGTTGAAGAGATGAAACAAGTGGTGGATTTGATACAGGGAAAATGCCTTTTAGAAGCATCAGGTGGCATAAATCTTGAAACAGTAAAAGCTGTAGCAAATACAGGAGTAGACCTTATATCAGTTGGAGCATTAACTCACTCAGTCACTGCATTAGATATTAGCCTAGAGATGGGCTAACTAATGGAATATCATTCATTTGAAGCTGCTCTTAGCACCCAAACCCACGCTTCACATAATTCCATTCATAGGGCCACACACAGGATTGACAATGCATTGGCCCTATGCTAGTTTGTAAAAACCCTATATTGATGAGAGGGTTGAAGAGTTACAAACTTAATGCCCCGTCCTTAGAGGACGGGATTTGTTTTTTAAAGTAGAAACCTTGGAGGTAAATTATGAAGCTGACAGGAGCACAAATAGTCTGTGAAAGCCTGTTGCAAGAGGGCGTAGATATATTGTTTGGTATCCCTGGAGGCGCTATTTTACCGCTATATCAGACAATGGGCCAATACCCGGATCTAAAGCACATATTGGTACGCCACGAACAGGGTGCTTCCATGGGTGCTGATGGATACTCTAGGGCTACTGGAAAAGTAGGGGTATGCATGGCTACATCAGGACCAGGAGCCACAAATTTGGTAACTGGACTAGCTACATCCCAGATGGACTCCGTTCCAATTGTTGCTATAACTGGCCAAGTTGCAAGAGACGCAATAGGCAAAGACGCCTTCCAAGAAACAGATATTTCTGGAATAACCTTACCCATAACTAAACATAACTATTTAATCATGCGGGCTGAAGATATTGCCACTGTTATAAAAGAAGCTTTCCATATAGCATCTACAGGCAGGCCCGGACCAGTTCTTGTAGATATACCTAAGGATGTATTCACCGAATATGCCGAATTCGACTACCCTGATACTATAAACCTTCGCGGCTACAAACCAATACTCGACCCAAATCCTGTAGATATACATAGCGCAGCAGCATTGATAAATAATGCTAAAAGGCCACTTATAATGTCAGGCCATGGAGTGACGATATCCCATTCATTTGACCTCGTCAAAGAGTTAGCAGAAAAAGCTCAAATACCTGTGCTGACAACCCTGCTCGGTAGGAGCACTTTCCCAGACAACCATATCCTATCCGTAGGAATGCCTGGGATGCATGGCTTAGCTTATGCAAGCCTAGCAATAGATGAGGCTGACTTAGTAATTGGCCTAGGAATGCGTTTTGACGATCGGATAACTGGTAAAGTCAGTGCTTTCGCACAAAATGCAAAAATAATACATGTAGACATAGACCCTGCTGAAATAGACAAGAATATTAAAGCAGACGTCGCGGTTATTGGAGATCTCAACCGAGTTTTGTTATCATTAAATCAAGAGGTTGAACCTACAAACCACCCTGAATGGCTAAAGAGAATTACAGAACTTAAGAAAGAACACCCCTCACTTAAGATTAGAGACACTAACAAACTACTTCCCCAACATGTAATCCATGATCTCTCTGAAGCAACAAATGGAGATGCAATAATAGTTACCGGAGTAGGGCAACATCAAATGTGGGCGGCCCAGCATTATTCCTTCACAAATGCTAATTCTTTTATCACTTCTGGTGGACTTGGCTCTATGGGATATGAGGTGCCAGCGGCAATGGGGGCCCAACTTGGTTGCCCCGAAAAAACTGTCTGGTCAGTATGCGGTGATGGCGGATTCCAAATGACTATGTCTGAACTTGCCACAATTGCAGAGAATAAAATACCAGTTAAATTTGCAATATTTAATAATGGTTATCTTGGCATGGTTCGCCAATGGCAAGAAATTTTTTACCAGAAAGATTACTATGCAACACATTACACTGGTAATCCTGATTGGGTAAAACTTGCTGAGGCATTCGGAATAAAGGGCATGCGCGTGACAAAAAGAGAGGATTCTTTGAAAACAATCCTTGAGGCCACTGCCCATGACGGGCCTGTAGTGGTTGATTTCGTAGTAGAAGAAGAAGAGAATGTCTATCCTATGATACCACCTGGGCTAAGCACGGCAGATCTAATAGAGGAACCGCTAGGCGAGGAGGCCAAGTCATAACTCTAAATACTGAACATACAATCGTAGCATTGGTTGAAGACAAACCCGGAACATTAAATCGCATCTCGAGTATGTTCCGAAAAAGAGGATTCAACATATCTAGCTTGGCAGTAGGTCACAGCGAGACAAAAGGATTATCTCGCATGACCTTTGTAGTAAATGCAGACGATGCAACGGTAGAGCAGGTTACTAAGCAACTCTATAAACTCGTAGATGTAATAAAAGTATCAGATATATCTAGCAATGCCTTAGACATAGTAGTTAGAGAACTTGCACTTATAAAAGTTAATACTACCCCTGCTACCCGCCCAGAGGTATTACAGCTGGCAGAGACATTCAGGTCAAGTATAATAGATGTTTCCCTAGATTCTGTCATCATAGAAGTTACTGGGGATGATCACAAAGTTGATTCCCTTCTCACTATTCTGGACCCTTATGGTATAAGAGAAGTCATGCGCACCGGCAGAGTTGGCCTTATTCGAGGTTCAGATAAATCTTTATCAACAGACAAGATAGATTAACTGTCACTGTCCTTGTAAAAATATCCAATTTTAGGTCAAATCCTAGTCTATTCTATATCGTATCGTGCAATCAACTGCTCGTATTAAACCTATTCGACAAGATACAGATACGCGGAGTATAATTCACACCTGTTAAATGAAGAATAGAATATAAGGAGTCCAATAAATGGCCAATATCTATTATGAAACTAGCGCAGACCTATCTGTTCTACAAAATAAAACTATCGGAATAGTAGGGTATGGGAGTCAAGGACATGCCCATGCATTGAGCCTTAAGGACAGTGGCCTAAATGTTATCGTCGGATTATATGAAGGAAGTTCGAGCTGGGAAAAAGCAGAATCAGCTGGTCTTCGTGTATTGAATGTAGCTGATCTATCCCAACAATCGGACATAATAATGATGCTGGTACCCGATCATCTTCAGGGAAAAATCTATAGGGACAGTGTCGAGCCATACTTGGATTCCAACAAAACCCTCATGTTTGCACACGGCTTTAACATTCACTACCAACAGATTATCCCACCTACAAACGTGGACGTATCAATGATTGCACCTAAAGCACCAGGCCATCGGGTAAGAGAAATATTCGTGCAAGGAGCTGGTGTCCCAGGATTATTGGCAGTACACCAAAACCCTTCTGGCAACGCCGTCCAAAATGCACTAGCCTATGCCAAGGGTATAGGGTGTACCAGAGCAGGCGTGTTAGATACCACATTTAAAGAAGAAACCGAAACAGATTTGTTTGGCGAGCAGACAATACTCTGCGGCGGTGTCACTTCTCTAGTAAAGGCCGGTTTTGAGACTCTAGTCGAAGCCGGGTACCAGCCAGAATCTGCTTATTTCGAATGTATGCATGAACTGAAATTAATTGTAGATCTGCTCTATCAAGGCGGCCTAGAGTATATGCGTTACTCAATCAGCGACACAGCCGAGTATGGTGACTATAGTAGAGGTCCTCGTGTCATAGACGAAAATGTCAAAGAAAATATGAAAGCAATCCTAAAAGAAATTCAAGATGGTACATTTGCACGAGAATGGATCGCAGAGAATGACGAAGGTAGGCCCAGATTCAACGCACTAAGACTACAGGATGCAAAACATCCTATAGAACAAGTTGGGCAGAGGTTACGAGACATGATGGGCTTCCTAAAGCAAGTGTAATCTGGTAGTATACGAGTTCTTATGTTAGTCAGAAGTTTTCACTACGAGGTGCAATACGTAGTTCGCCCGAAAATTGGAGTTATGGCAAGGCTCCAATGGGTGGACTGCGTTAGCCTTTAACCCCAAATTTTGTGGTAAGCTGAATCACTCTGGACTCGGTTCTTGTAAAATCGATACTACGCTCACATTATTGTGGCCTATACAATCGAAACCGAGTTTAAATTACCATCCCCAGAATCTCAGATGAATGAGACCTCTGGTTGTAGAAAAGGAGAACAAAATGCCTTCAGATAAGATAGTGATATTTGATACAACATTAAGAGATGGAGAACAAGCTGCAGGAGCAGCAATGACCTTAGAAGAAAAGGTCGAGATCGCAAAACAACTAGAACGTCTGAGAGTTGACGTCATAGAAGCAGGCTTTGCAGCCAGCTCCCCTGGTGACTTTGATGCAGTAAAAACAATAGCTGAGGAAGTCAGATCCCCAATAATAGCTTCTCTATCTCATGCAAATATAGATGCTGTTGACAAGGCAGGAGAGGCACTTAAAAATGCAAGGCACCCACGGATACATGTTTTTTTATCCAGTTCCGATATCCACTTAATGCACCAACTGCGTAAGAACCGAGAGGAAGTGATGGAGATGGCAATTGCAGCCGTCACCCGGGCCAAAACATACTATGATGACATAGAATTTTCCCCAATGGATGCAACAAGAACAGATCCTGCGTATTTGTATATTTTATTACAAGCAGCGATTGAAGCTGGAGCCACAACAATAAATATCCCCGACACAGTCGGATACGCAATGCCTGAGGAATTTGCTAACCTTTTAACGGGAATACAGGAAAACGTACCCAACTGGGGCAAGACAACATTGTCAGTACACTGCCATAACGACCTTGGTTTATCGGTTGCTAATAGTTTGGCAGCGGTAAGAGTTGGGGCAAGGCAGGTAGAAGGTTGCATTAATGGACTAGGAGAAAGAGCAGGCAATGCATCGCTAGAGGAAGTGATTATGAGCCTACATACCAGGAGTGATTTCTTTGGAATAAATATAGGGGTAGACACTACTCAATTGTACAGGACCAGTAGGCTAGTCAGTGACATCACTGGATTCTCTGTTCAAGCTAATAAGGCAATTGTGGGGCAAAATGCATTCCGACACGCATCTGGTATACACCAAGACGGAGTGCTAAAAGATAGTTCAACTTATGAAATAATGGACCCACGTTCTGTTGGAATCCCTAGTAATAGCCTAGTTCTAGGTAAACTTAGTGGGCGGGCAGGACTTAGATCTAGACTCGAAGAATTGGGATACAAGCTAGATCCAGAAGACCTGAACAAAGTATTTCAAGGGTTCAAAGATTTAGCAGATAAGAAACGTGAGGTTACAGATAAAGATTTGGAAGCGCTTATGAGTGACAACAGACGTAGCGAAGAAGAACTATACAAACTTGAACACGTTCAGGTGTCCTGTGGGGACCATGAGATACCCACTGCTACCGTAAGGCTCATTTCCCCAAATGGAACAATCCTGACTAATGCAGCCACTGGAACAGGTCCTGTGGATGCGGTTTACCTAGCAATAAACAGGATTGTGAAAGTTCCGAGTACCCTGAAAGAATTCTCTATAGGTGCTATTACAGAAGGCACAGATGCTCTTGGCGATGTAACGATTCGCATAGAACAAAATGCGAAGGTATACACTGGTAGGGGATCTCATACGGATATTATAGTTGCAAGTGCTAAAGCCTACATAAATGCTTTAAACAAATTAATTGCGATAGAGGGACTACCAAACACTGAATTGACCGCAGATACACAATAAAACATAAGTGAAATGTTTCAATTCACGTGTCTTGGTGCAAGAATAAGATCTGAAAATATTATTATCATTGTAAAGAGGTTATCAAAATGTCCAAGACTATGTTCGATAAAATATGGGATAGCCACATTGTCCATGAAGAAGAAGGTAAACCAACTACCCTATATGTGGATTTACACCTGATACATGAAGTAACTTCTGCTCAGGCTTTCGAAGGACTACGCACTGCAGGAAGAAAGGTCCGAAGACCAGATTTAACTGTCGGCACCGTAGATCATAATGTGCCTACTACAGACAGATCCGTTCCTATAGCAGATGCAGTATCTAGGAAACAAATAGAAACACTCAATACTAACGCTGAGCAATTTGGCATCCAATATTTCGACATGTTTAGCCAAGGTCAAGGTATAGTCCATGTAATTGGACCTGAACAAGGTTACACACAACCAGGGAAAACAATAGTATGTGGAGACAGCCACACAGCAACACATGGCGCATTCGGCGCATTCGCACTTGGTATAGGCACATCAGAAGTTGAACACGTACTAGCCACTCAATGTCTCGTACAACAGAAACCCAAGAATATGGAAGTGCGCGTGAATGGAGCACTACCATTTGGTGTGACTGCAAAAGATCTAATCTTAGCTGTCATTGGGCAAATAGGAGTAGGTGGTGGCGTAGGGCATGTAATAGAATACACAGGAGAAGCCGTACGGTCCTTGTCTATGGAAGGGCGCATGACAGTATGCAATATGTCAATAGAAGGTGGTGCAAGAGCGGGCATGATAGCTCCAGACCAAACTACCTTCGACTACATGGAGGGAAAACCGCAAGTACCAAAAGGTGAAGAGTTCGAAAGAGCTAAGGTATCTTGGTTATCTCTTTCAACTGATCCAGGAGCTACGTTTGATAAAATAGTAGAAATAGATGCCTCTTCTTTATCTCCATATGTAAGCTGGGGAACAAATCCAGGTATGGTGACTTCCATAAATGGAAATGTTCCAGATCCCGCATCTTTTCAAACTACAAGTGAAAAAACCGCAGCAGTAAGGGCCCTGGAATACATGGCGCTAGAACCCAATACGCCTATTCAAGAAATCTCCCTAGACAGAGTATTCATAGGATCTTGCACAAATTCTCGCATAGAAGATCTGCGAGCCGCCGCGGAAATAGTTAAAGGGAAAAAGGTTAATCCTAAAATAAACGCTATGGTCGTTCCAGGCTCATTTACAGTCAAGATAAAGGCCGAACAGGAAGGATTGGATAGCATATTTAAAGACGCTGGGTTCGAATGGAGAGAGGCAGGTTGTTCAATGTGTCTCGGTATGAACCCAGACATATTGCTCCCTGGTGAGCGTGCAGCTTCCACTTCAAACCGTAATTTTGAAGGCCGGCAAGGACCTGGTGGCCGGACCCATTTAGTAAGTCCTGAAATGGCTGCAGCTGCAGCTATTGCTGGGCACTTTGTAGATGTTCGGGAATGGAAATAGACAAAACAAATCCCCAATGACTTACTAGGAAAATAATCAAATTATAAGGAGCATTCAGATGGAACCTCTAATCAAATTAACAGGCATCGTTGCGGCATTGGATCGTGAAAACGTAGATACAGATCAAATAATACCAGCTGTGCACCTTAAAAGAATCGAAAGAACTGGATTCGGACAATTCTTGTTCTCTCAACCTGGATGGAGGTTCTTACCCGATGGGGAGCTTGATCCAGACTTTGAACTAAACAAGCCAAGTTATAAAGGTGCCAGTATTTTAATCGCTGGCCGAAATTTCGGAAGCGGATCTTCCAGAGAACATGCACCTTGGGCACTTTTGGATTACGGCTTTAAGGTAATCATCGCTCCAAGTTTCGCAGACATCTTCTATAACAACTGTTTCCAAAATGGTATGCTACCAATTGTAATGAGTGAAGAAATCATAACCAATTTGATTGGAAAAGCACAAGGAGATCCTGAAGGTTACGAAGCGACTATAGATTTACAGAATTGCAAGATGTCTGACAATTATGGGTTAAATATCTCATTCGAAACAGATCCTTTTAGAAGAGATTGCCTACTCAAAGGATTAGATGATATCGGCATAACCCTTAAGAATGAAGATAAGATAACGGCATACGAAAAGCGAAACCGCAACTAATAATACGAGATCCAGATTTTCTGAATACCTTAGCATATCAGGAGTGAACTAAAATAATGAAATTCAATATTGCAGCCTTCCCTGGAGACGGCGTTGGCCCTGAAGTAGTTGAAGAGGGGGCGAAATTACTAGATAGAATCGGACAGCTTACAAATAATACCTTTACCCTTCAATATGGCCTGGTTGGTGGGATAGCTATAGATGAAGTAGGAACTCCTCTTCCTAGTCAATCTTTGGATTTAGCAAAGGCAAGTTCTGCTATCCTTTTTGGAGCTGTAGGTGGACCAAAGTGGGATGATCCTAGTGCCCCACATAGACCTGAAGATGCAATACTTGGGCTCCGCAAGGCCCTGGGGCTTTTCGCAAATATCCGCCCTGTGCGGATATTTCAACCATTAATAAATTCCAGCCCAATTAAACCAGAAATAATAAAAAATGTAGATATAGTGATTATAAGAGAGCTGACAGGTGGATTATATTTTGCAAAGCCTAAGAAACGATGGAGCACTCAACGTGGTAGACGTGGGGTGGATACCCTTAGGTACACCGAGAGAGAAATAGAGAGAACTATGAAAGTAGGTTTTGAACTAGCCCGTAGACGGTCCAAAAAACTCACTTCTGTAGATAAAGCTAATGTCTTGGAAAGTTCTAGGCTTTGGCGAGAAGTCGCCATTGAAATGTCAAGTCAGTACCCAGATGTAACATTAGAACACGCCTTAGTCGATTCATGTGCCATGGCCTTAATTCGCAACCCATCGCATTACGATGTAATAGTTACCGAGAATATGTTCGGTGACATACTCACAGATGAAGCAGCTGTATTGTCTGGTTCCTTGGGTATGCTACCTTCTGCAAGCTTGGCAGGTGTGCCTAATGAAGGAACATCACGAAGGCGCACATTAGGATTGTATGAACCTATACACGGAACAGCACCTGACATAGCTGGACAAGGTAAGGCAAATCCTATAGCGACTATATTAAGTGTAGCATTGATGCTCCGCTATTCATTAGGACTGCCAGAAGCAGCGACATCCATAGAAACAGCAGTAGATAGCGTATTGGCTGATGGATATCGCACTCCCGATATCGCCGAAGATGACTCAAGGCAAGTCCTTACTACTGCCGAAATGGGACAGAAAATTATAAGCTCAATTCAGATGTAATCGTAATGCAAGTAGATGCGAGATCCTACCGGCTCGGATCTACTTGCAAAACCTAAACCTACCTCACGTCCGGTCCATAGTCCATACCTATATGCCCTTTATCCTTGAGAAGTTGGTATTCATCTTCGGTAAAATGCAAAACTTCCTGGAATACGTAATCATTATCTTCTCCTACTCGTACCGGAGGTTTCCTAACTACAAAAGGAACTTTACTCATTTTGAATATAGTACTCGGATATAAATGTGTGCCTGCCTCAGGATGTGTAATTTCAACAAAGAACTCTCTATCTTTCACGTGAGGATCATCAAATGCATGGGCTTCATGCATTATATGTCCAGCCATTATGCCTTCTGCTTGAAGTTTATGAAACAGATCAATCGGATCTTTATCTGCAGTCCAAGTTGATATGATACTATCTATTTCGTCCTGACTGCTTATCAAATCTGACATATCCGAAAAACTCTTATCCGTACCAATTAAATTACATATCTTATCCCATTCATTAATGTTAGCTATGGATATAGCTATCCACTCTTCATCTCCTGCACATTGATATACACCTTGTGCCATATTACCCATGTGATCCCTGTTGCCAAGAGGTCCTGCCACTCTGCCATTAATAATATAATCCATGAACACCTCCCCCAAATGAGGTGCAAAATTCTCAGCAAGAGATATGTCCACGTAAGATCCATGCCCGGTTCTGGCCCTCTCGTGCAGAGCTATAGTCGTAGCTAGAGCTACGGTAACACCACAGGCAGCGTCGGAGGCGACAGATGCTGGGGATCCTTCTGCATCCATATCCGGATAGCCCATTATGGTAGCATGCCCTATAGCTGCCTCAAATTGTGTACCAATACCAGCGTAGTAGTTCCAGGGCCCAGTCTGACCAAATCCATTTATAGATATCATAATGATATTCGGATTCCATTCGCTCAACACCGAATACGGAATGCCTAATCTGTCCATAGATCCCACACCATTATTCTCTATAAACACATCACTAACTTCTACAAGCTTCTTAATTGCTTCATGTCCTTCAGGCTTGGTAAGGTCTAGGGTTATACCATATTTATTCCTTGCATGTTGATTAAAACCGCCAAATCTGTTCCAGGGTCTTTCTCCTGGTTCCCTGTCCGGGTAGGGAGCAAAAGCGGCCTTTAACAAAGATTCTCTCGACGGTCTAGCAAACTGTCCTCTACTCGTTGCCGGAAGACGCGTTAATGTCTCTACTCGAATTACTTCAGCTCCCATATCTGCAAGAAACATCGTTCCATAAGGAGCTGCATATATCACGCCCATACTGATAACTCTAACTCCATCAAACGGAAATTTGTTATCCGAACCAATCCCATCCGAACCACTTACAGGAATTGATTTGTCTGGCAGTGTAGCTATTCCCCCCAATACCTCGTTATTATGTTCCCCTAACAATGGAGCTGGTCTCTTTAGTTGCCACCAATCCTTAAATACCGTCGCACCAGGATATCGAAGTTTACCAGCTGCAGCATGATCCAACTCAACCCAATAATTTCTGTACTGGAGTTGAGGATTATTATCAACAACTTGATCTATAGTTAATATTGGGGTCACCAACATTTCATTAGCCTGCCCTGTTTCTACTATTTCATCCATAGTCCTCTCGAGAACCCACGGCAACCAAATAGTCATCTCAAATTCTTCTCTTGCGTCCAGATCAGCTTGGCCTTCTGGCGTAGAATAATAGCTTTCCAATAAATCTGGCCTTCCAATAGCATTAGCTACTCTACCAAACCTTTGGCCTCCTCCTGAAACAGAAACATAGCCATCGGCACATGGGAATGGCCCAGAAGGGTATCCTGCTCTAACTGGACCCAGCCTCAATCCTTTGTCTCCAGTATATTGATATTGAACAAGGCCTAGCAATCGCATATTTATTGAACCCATCTGTGTCTCGAATATAGACACATCTACTTGCTGGCCACCCAAGCTTTGATATTCTCTACCATACCAAGCAAACAAAGTAGCCATAGCAGCACTATTGCCTGCCTGATATTGAATATGATTCCCACCTAATTTTAAAGGATATTTTTCCGGCAACCCAGACGCGCCCATTCTACTGCCCATAGCCGTAAATACCAATTCAGATGCCAAATAATCTTTATATGGCCCTGTCTGACCAAAATTCGAAACGGATGTCATTATCAAGTTAGGATTTATGCCTTTCAAAACATCATATCCCAACCCGAGTTTCTCCATAGCACCTGGCTTAAAGCTTTCAACCAGAATGTCTGCACTTTTGACTAGATCCTTTAATGCCTCAACGCCGGCGGGGCTTTTCAAGTCCAAAGTAATTCCTTTTTTATTTGAATTCAAATATAGGAATATGCCACTCTTCTCTGGATCATTTATGTCACCTGGAAATGGTCCTAAACGACGAGCGTAATCGCCAGTGCCAGGTTTCTCGACCTTCACGACATCTGCTCCAAAATCAGAAAGAACCTTGGTGCAGTAGGGACCAGCGATACCATGAGTTAAATCAATAACCCGAATATCCGATAACGGTTGATTATTTACACCTTGACTCATAATTAGCCCTCCACTCTGGAAAGTATTACAAAAGATATTTTAGAATATCCCACACTCAGTATATTATATTGTCTCTCTGTGTTTATACAATATATCACGCATGAATATTGTTGACATAGTAAATAAAACCTCGTAAAGTGGCCTCGCATGTGTAACAAGCGTTATTTGACGATAGTTAAGTAGATATGCAAGCGGAGGACTCTTGCCAATATATGAATATCAATGCGAAAGTTGCGCACATAAATTCGAACTTAAACAAGGTTTCGACGCTGACCCTGTTGAGAAATGCCCTCTATGTAAAGCGAATTCCAAAAGGGTCTTCCACTCCCCAGCAATAATATATAAGGGTTCCGGATTCTATACTACTGATTACGCCCGCAAAAACTACCCCCCCACTACAGAAAGCACAGATTCACCCACTTCCAGTACTGCGGAGGGAAAATCAGATACATCTAATACTACTCCTGCAAAAGAATCCTCTTCTGCAAAAGAATCCTCTTCTGCACCTAACACAGATTAGGCTATTTGTAAGGATTGAATATTGAAAGCCCTCATACAAAGGGTATTGTCAGCTTCTGTAAAGGTTGACAACCAAATTGTGGCTAACATAAGAAATGGCCTTTTGATACTAATCGGAATACGAACTGATGATACCCAGGAAGACATAGATTATCTGGTTGATAAAACAATTAACTTGCGCATATTCAGTGATGAGTCTGGCAAATTTAATCTATCTGCTCTAGATGTCGCAGCTGAACTCTTAATAGTCAGCCAATTCACTCTCTATGGTAATATCAGGCGTGGTCGCAGACCTTCGTTTTCAGCTGCAGCAACCCCTGAATATGCATGGCCCTTTTTCGAAACAATTGTTGACCTCTTCCGAACAACTGGATTAAATGTTGAAACAGGACGTTTTCAAGAAAACATGGTGGTTTCTTCGGAAAATAATGGCCCTGTTACCATAATTATAGAGACCAATGACCGTAACGTCTCTAAAAAAACAAAACTTATCTAGTTGTGATACGAACACTCTTTCTGATATAGTATATAGGTCAGGCAGGAGGGATCGCATAGAGGCCTAGTGCGGCCGCCTGCTAAGCGGTTAGAGGGTGCAAGCTCTCTCATGGGTTCGAATCCCATTCCCTCCGCCATAATAACACCATTAGGCCCAGTGATCTTCGAATGCGTATTTAGTTTATGTCTGTCAAAATGCAAAATTATTATATTTGGACTATCGGATGTCAGATGAACAAAGCTGATTCAGAGCGACTAACAAGCGCTCTAGATAAGCTTGGCATGCAACCCTCCACTGTGCCACAAGAGGCCGATTTGATCGTTTTAAACAGTTGTGTAGTAAGACAAAGCGCTGAAGATAAAGTCACTGGAATGTTAACTTCATTAAAGCCCCTGAAGCTCAACAACAAAGAGAAAATTGTAGCACTTATGGGCTGCATGGTTGGGCCAGAAACTTCCAAACTAAAATCCAAATTCCCTTATGTAGATGTATTTATGCGTCCACAACAATACGAACCACTTATAGACCTTCTAGCAGCGAAATTTGATATGGATACTGAAGGATGTCTGAGAGACTTAACCCCTAGCCAACCAAACATAAGCACCTACATCCCTATCATACATGGCTGTGATGAATTCTGTTCTTTCTGCATCATTCCATACCGTCGCGGCAGGCAACAAAGCAGAACAATTCAAGATATAAATAGGGAAGTGACTCTCTTAGTTGAAAGAGGTGTTAAAGAGGTGACTCTTCTTGGACAAACTGTAGATGCTTATGGGCATGACCTTGACGATAAACCTGACTTGTCAGACTTAATGACTAGCATACATGATATAGAAGGACTACAACGAATTAGATTCCTAACCTCTCATCCAAAATACATGAGTGAAAGAATTATAAAAACTATTGCTGAACTGCCAAAAGTGTGTGAGCACATAAATTTACCATTTCAGGCCGGTGATGATCAAGTCTTGACAGACATGCGCAGGGGATATACATCATTGGAATATAAAAACCTAGTAAAGAGAATTAGGGATACGATCCCAAATGTATCGCTTGCAACAGACGTAATTGTTGGTTTCCCTGGGGAAACCAACGTACAATTCGAATCTACTGTGGCATTAATCAAAGATTTAGAGTTCGATAAGGTACATATAGCAGCTTACTCTCCGAGACCCAATACTATTGCAATAAGAAAAATGACTGATAATATAAGCCATCAAGATAAGAAAGATCGAGTAAAGATACTCGAAACACTTCAAGAAGAGATATCTGCCAAACTAAATGCCAGACTTATGGGCAATACACTTGAAGTACTAATTGATGGAAACACAAAAGGTAAATGGCACGGGAGGACGCGTAACGACAAACTAGTTTTTATAGAATCAGATAGATCCCCGTTTGGTCAAACACTAGATGTTACAATAGATAGAACGGGACCTTGGTCACTGAATGGAACGATAACTTAATTCATAAATATACCTATATTCAGCATAGGTATATTTATGAATTAAAGAAAAAGGTACTACTATGCGGACACAAGAAAAATTACCTGTAATACCCATAACCGAAATAGAGCAATCAGCTTTTTGCAGAAATGACGAACCACTAGACGTAAAACCTCTTGCAGAAGAGTTTTCGGCACCAATAAGATGGCAAGGAATACCATCAGAATACCTGAATATGAATGGAACAGATCTCACGCGTCGAATAAAGATTGCTAGAGAAACTCTCTCGGATAGAGTGGCAATCCTTGGTCACCATTACCAAAGAGAAGAAGTCATCCAGTTTGCTGATGTCCGTGGAGATTCCTTTAAGTTATCGCAATATGCAGCATCCTTACCGGATGCAGAGTTTATTGTTTTCTGCGGAGTTCATTTCATGGCAGAGACAGCTGACATACTTAGCGGATCACATCAAAAGGTTATCCTTCCAAATATTACCGCCGGTTGTTCAATGTCGGATATGGCTAAGACTGAAGATGTGCTAGATTGTTGGGAAGATTTAGAAAATATCCTCGGCAAGGGCGGTATCATACCCGTCACATACATGAATTCCACCGCTGACATAAAAGCATTATGCGGTCGAAACAACGGTATCGTTTGCACTTCTTCAAACGCTGCTGAAGTCATTAACTGGGCATTCACACAGGGTGAACGAATATTGTTCCTCCCTGACCAACATCTTGGACGTAACACCGGTTTATCTCTTGGTATTAAGTTAGAAGAAATGGTGCTTTGGAACCCGTTCAAAGCTTTAGGTGGAAACAGCGAAGCTTCTCTTAAAAATGCCCGTATCGTACTATGGCAAGGTCACTGTTCAGTACATACGAGATTTAATTTAGGACAAATATCCAAAGCTAGAGAAACTTATCCTGATGTTAATGTAATAGTACATCCGGAGTGTACTATGGAGGTAGTTCAAGAGTCCGACTACAACGGTTCCACAGAATACATAATAAAAACTATACAAGAAGCGGAACCAGGGACAAAGTGGGCAATAGGAACCGAAATAAGTTTGGTGAATCGTCTTGCCAAAGAGAATTCTGACAAAGTGGTTTTTTGTCTAGATTCAGTGGTCTGCCCGTGCTCTACAATGTATAGAATACATCCAGCATATTTACTTTGGGTTCTTGAAGGACTAATAGAAGGCAATGTAATAAACCAAGTTAGCGTAGATAAGGAAATTGCTTATCAAGCTGGCATTGCATTAGATAGAATGCTTCAAATAAGTTAAACCTAATCCCAGCTATCAATTAGCTCTGCTGGATAGATAATGGAGAAATAATGACTACGACTAGTTCAGATAACGACAATCCGTCGCAACCTTGGTTAAAATACAAACGTGCCCTAGTTGTTGTCGCCCATCCCGATGATGCCGAATTTGGATGTGGTGGAACTCTTGCAAAACTTGTCAGAGAAGGCATGGAGCTTGGGTATGTAATATGCACTAACGGTAATAAAGGTAGCAATAACCCAGAAATGACCTCCGAAATACTAGCTCCAATAAGAGAGACTGAGCAGCGAGCTGCCTGCGCCGCAATAGGTGCTAAACAGGTCACTTTCCTAGGGTACGGAGACGGAGCATTAGAAGCTAGCGTTGAACTGATTGGTAAGATTGTTCACGAGATACGGAAATTTAAACCCGATATTATATTCTGCCAAGACCCTTGGAGATCTAGGCACAACCATCGAGATCACCGAAATGCAGGACAAGCTACTTTCGACGCTGTCTACCCATACGCCAGAGACCATTTACATTTCCCAGAACAACTTACCTCTGGTTTAGAGACACACAAAGTAGTAGAAATCTATACAACTATGACGGAAGACCCAGACGTCATTATAGATATATCGGATTCAGTGCAGTATAAGATCAATGCATTAAAAGAACATAAGAGCCAAATTGGTGACCCAGAGTCACTGGAAACAAGAATATTAAATAGAACTTCAGAACTTGCGAAGAGTCATGGATTCAGCCATGCTGAAGGCTTCCGCAGACACGTATTTAATGTCTAAAACATATGGCCAGCAGCTAGTTTTAATCAAAATTTGTCTAGGAAATCCTCAAGGACTTTGTTGAATTGTTCTGGCTTCTCCCTCTGTACTTCATGTCCTATATCTTGGAAAAAGATTAACTCTGAATTTTGTATAGCATTATTCAACATATGAGCATGGCTAGCATCCACCCACGGATCAGTCCTTCCTTGTGCAATCAGGGTCGGCGTTAATATTTTATCCAAATCATTAACCATAAACCCCTTTGTCTGTTCATACATATGTTCTTGTGCATAAAGATAAGAATGAATTAACTCCCTCCAATAAGGATCTCCATGATGCCGTGCCAGTGCTAATTGAAAAGGTTCTGGTAAATCTTCTATAGGTATAAACGTTTTATTCATAGCGTATGAATTTTCATCAAATATAGCTTGCCCACCAATTAGGACCAAAGAATTTACCAACTCGGGATATTCACGTGCCAAAATCATAGCAACAATAGCACCATCACTAAATCCACACATATTTACTGGATCTAATCTAAGTTTCCTTATAACCTGAGCTATATCTTGTGCATCTTCCTCATATAAATTACCTTCAAAGGATAATCTTCTACCTGATTTACCATAGCCCAAGAAATCCGGTGCCACTACCCGGTATTTTCTACTGAAATAACTGATTTGATCACGAAAATGAGCAGCTCCAGTACCAAGTGCTCCATGTAGAAATATCAACCCAGGCCCTTTTCCTTCAATCAAACAATTTAATTTTCCGTAGACAGCGTCTACTCGTATTTCTTCCCTCATGTTTCCTCTTACTCTATCATTTCAAATAACAAATACAAATTTATGCAGATATGCCTGTACCTGGAACATTAACAACCAAAGAAGATGTGGTATTCCGCGCCACTATGAGTTCAACCATTTCGTCTTTGCTCAGGTTCTCCTCAATATGAACTGTGTTAGGTGGGACGTATAGAAAATCTCCATCAGTAGCATCTACTGAAAGTTCCAAGTTTTCCCCAAAATGCATCCGTATTCTGCCTTTTATCACGTAAATAGCAGATTCTGCATCAGCGTGATAATGAGCTCCACTCGGTCCTGGGGGTGAAGAAACAAACCCAACCCAGAGCCCATTATTCCCACATGTTTCTGCCCCAACACCTTCCTGTCTTATCATTCCAGAGGTCTGCGTGGTATCAGTAACACGTTCTCCCGACTTCACTAGTATTATTCTCTCCATATTTGTCAATTACCTCACAAGTACGTATTAGCATTAAAATTCACAATCTCATGCAAGCTGATTCAGGTTCGCATCATAACAATAAGATATATTACATATCAATAAACGTGCTTGTCGCATCGATATTGCTCAATCACGATATCTATAATATGATGGCCTTAAGCCATCGAAAACCATAGATATAAATAAATATATATCTATCCCCTGTACTATATTTGCTTTGTTGTTAACTAACTACAACTGTACTCAGAGAGGAGATTTATGACTTGGGATAATCCTCACGTTATGTATGAGAAAAAAGGCCAAATAGCCTATCTAACTATGAACCGACCTGAACGTATGAATGCACTCGGAACCGATATTAGTAGAGGGTTACATGAAGGTGTAACAGATTTTCGCAACGATCCGGAATCCAGAGTGTTAATAATCACTGGAGCCGGTGAGAGAGCCTTTTGTGCAGGTGGAGATCTTAAGGAAATGGCAGAGAGATCGAGATCAGGAGAAACTTCAATACCACCAACTACTACTACAGTGAGTACACCTGAACTTATAATGACCACTTACAATAAACCAATAATAGCCGCTATAAATGGAGTGGCTGCCGGTGGAGGATGTGAATTGGCCGCCTGCTGCGATATTCGCATAGGGACCCCGAACACTCGTATCGGTTGTCCCGAAGCCAGAGTAGGTCTAGGTGCACATGTTGGAACAGTTATGCTACCCAGGCTATTGCCAATGGGAATAGCTATGGAGTTACTGTTTACTGCCAGACTAATGGACGCTGAAGAATCATTAAAATACGGAATTATAAATAAGATAGTTCCACAAGGTGAATTAATTAACTATTGCACAGACCTTGCAGAGAAAATTCTCGACTGTGCACCCTTATCTATTGCGAGGCAAAAACATAATGTTTATAAGACCAGTGGACTGCCACTACCTTACGCTTTCCATATAAACGCTGGACCTGATGTGTATGGACCAGAGGGGGCAGCCGACCGATCAGAAGGAGCCAGAGCATTTGCTGAAAAACGCAGACCTCAATGGACTTCTAAGATCACTGGACCTGATTAGAAAAGTATTATAAGGAGTATATAATGACAGAGAAGAAAGCGATTTTATTTGAGAAACATGGACCTGTCTGCGTAATCACTCACAACAGACCTGAGGCTATGAACGCTCATAATTATGAAGCTACATGGCGAGAAGCAGAAGCATATGCTGAATTTGAAAGTGATCCCGATCTGAGAGTAGCCATTATAACTGGAGCAGGAGACAGAGCTTTCTGTGCAGGTGGCGACCTTAAGGAGAGAGCTTTAAACTATGAGAGTTTCCTAAAAAGAGGAACCATAAAAAATCCTCTACCTACTCTTAGCAAACCAGTGATAGCAGCTGTTAACGGATTGGCACATGGAGGTGGCTTTGAAGAATCCCTGATGTGCGACATCATACTTGCTGCAGAAAATGCCGAATTCAGACTCCCTGAACCACTGAGAGGTATTGTACCTGGGGTAGGAATACACTATCTCCCTAGGTATATGCCATTCAAGCAAGCTATGTCCTACCTTCTAACTTGCAGAGTCCTTACAGCTCAAGAAGCATTGAGATGGGGGCTTGTATCGGAAGTAGTACCAAGGGATCAATTGATGGATTGTGCTATGCGATGGGCTGAAGAAATATCAAATTCAGCTCCACTAGCTTTATGGAGCATAAAACACTACACCCGTATGGGAATGGCTATGCCTGTCGAAGACGCCCTAGAACTGAACAGCAGCAGGTGGGTTAACGGATCAGAAGATGCAATAGAAGGACCTAAAGCATTTGTAGAAAAACGAAAACCTATCTGGAAAGGTCGCTAACAGAATCCCTTTAAACAAAGGGTCCATTGACTTATTCTGCATTGGAATGTGCGCATTACGATATATGTACTGCTTGAGGTTATTAGTGCATCTATTTCGCAACAATATTGTTTAACAATGTCCCTTTTTATAGGTATAACCTAATGCTTGACATAGGTGTTCTGGTAAAGTAAATTGTATGAGGTGTCGAAGTCGCAATCTTAGGAACAGAAGCGACTTATTCGTCGTTGGAAAAGAAATATAGGCCTTGGAGGTTAATTTATGAACTTTGAGTTGGAATATACCAAAGAACAAGAAGATTTCCGAAAAGAAGTCCGCTCATGGCTAGAAGACAACGCTGTGTGCCCTTCAGAATTAGGCCCCATACCCTTGGAAGAAGGTAACATGAGTTGGGAGATGTACCAATGGGGAAGGGATTTTCAACGAAAATTAGGAGCCAAGGGCTGGCTCTTCCCAACATTCTCTAGTCAGTACGGTGGAGGAGGACTCCCAGCAGAAAATTCCATAGTTATAGCAGAGGAACTAGGTGAACGGGAATACCCTGTTGCTTACTACAGCATAGGTAATCTCGCTATGTCTTCAGTATATGTCTGGGGAACAGAAGAACAGAAAGAACGCTTTGCGAAACCAATCGCACAAGGTGAATTATGTGTTTGGCAGGCATTCACAGAACCAGAAGGTGGTTCTGACTTAGCATCACTTAGAACTCGGGCAACCAAAGATGGCGATGACTTTATTATAAATGGTCAGAAGATGTGGATAGGTGACCAATTTGAGCCTGACATGCTTTGGACTCCCGCTGTAACAGATCCGGATGCACCTAGGCACCAAAATCTAGGAGCATTCCTCATACCAACGGATCTTCCAGGAATAACTATCCATGACCTCAACCTAGTAGTTGATAGAAGAAAAAGACTTATATCCTTTGACGGCGTCAGGGTATCCCGAGAGTTTCTAATAGGAGATGAAGGTCAAGGGTGGAGAGTCATATCTACAAGTTTAGAACTGGAACACGGTGCAGGTGGCAAAATACAATCACGAGATAAACTTCTTGAAGATGTATTCGACTACGCCCGAAACAATACCAGAAATGGGACTGCTATATCTAGCGATCCCTTTGCACAACAATCACTAGCATCTAACTACATAGACTCAAATATACAAAGGCTAATCGGTTTGAGAAATTATTGGATGCATAACAGCGGAGAACAAGCAACGTACCATGGATCGCAGAGTTCCTTCATGGGCAAACATTACAATGCACTGAAAGCTGACAGAGTAAGATCCGTACTCGGTCCATACGCCATTACAAGTGATGAAAAATGGGGTCCATTAGGCGGCAGGGTTGAGGAAGATGGTCGTTCCAGCTTAGTAGGGTTACATCCAGGAGGAACCTACGACGTTCAGAAACTTATCATGGCCCGTAGACTAGGTATCAGCAGAACTCAAGAAAGAGCAGCTCCTACACCTGGTCAAAGTGCTTCATAGTAAAGGTAGAGAATAACCTTACATACTTACTAAACACTAGAGGGGGAAAAGTAAAATGGATTTTGAAATGCAGTATACCAAAGAGCAGGAAAACTTTCGAACAGAAGTACGTGCTTGGTTAAATGAGCACGCTAAAGTTCCAGCAGAACTTGGAGAAATACCACATGAGAACTGGCCAATAACTAGAGAGATGTGGGAATGGGGCGTAAACTTCAGAGGTAAACTTGGAGAGAAGGGCTGGCTCTTCCCTCTATGGGATGCCGACTACGGTGGTGGCGGTCTAACACCAGAACAGAATATAGTGATAGCAGAAGAACTCGAAAAAGTAGAAGTCCCTCGTATCTACTCGAACAACTTCGCTATGCCGGCTCTCTTCGTATACGGAACAGAGGAGCAAAAACAACGTCTTCTCCGACCCCTATTAACTGGAGAATCAATATGCTGGCAGGGATTTACTGAGCCTGAGGGTGGATCTGACTTAGCTTCACTGAAGACTCGAGCCACAAAAGACGGTGACGATTTCATTATAAGTGGCCAGAAAATGTGGATAGGTGACCAGTACGACGCAGATTATATATGGACACCTGCAGTAACTGACCCGGATGCACCTCGCCATCAGAACTTAGGGGCATTCATGATTCCTTGGGATGCTGAAGGAATAACTATACACGATCTAAACCTTATGGTTGGTCACAGGAAACGACTGATATCATTTGATCAGGTACGAGTTTCCAGTTCTGATCTCATAGGAGGAGAGACACAAGGGTGGCGAGTAATCTCAGCAAGCTTGGAGATTGAGCATGGTGCAGGGGGTGGTGTTAGAGGAGAGGATTCATTCTTGAATGACACGATTCAATACACTAAGGATACTACTCGAAACGGACAGCCTCTGAGCAAGGATCCGTTCGTTCAGTCCCTTATGGTAGATAACATGATAGAATCAAACGTACTGAGACTTATTGAGTTACGAAACTACTCGATGTTTAACAATGCAGAAGTGGTAACATACCATGGCTCACAAGGCTCTTTCATGAGGAAAGATTTTGGCATGAAAGAAGCTGACCGTGTGCTTGCTGCCTTGGGTCCATATGCTGTTACCGATGACAAGAAATGGGGTCCTCTAAACAGACGAGTAGAAGTACATCAGAGAGAAAGTATATCTGCGCTCCATCCTGGTGGAACATATGACGTACAAAAATTGATAATGGCTAGGCGCCTTGGCATAAGTAGAACTCAAGAAAGAGCCGCTACAACCCAACAGGCAGTGAAAAAATAGCCTGCCCATAACTTTAATGTTCATATCCTCCAATGACTGGAGCGATATGCAACGTTTATAGATGTCATCAGACATAAATAATGGAGGATTTTATGGACTTTGCAATAACTTATACAACGGAACAAGAAAGCTTCCGACAGGAGGTTCGTAACTGGCTTAAGGAGAATGCAACCTATCCTGAAGCATTGGGGCCTGTGCCCCCTGAGACCGATCACTACTCCCCAGAAATGAAGAAATGGGGTCTAGAGTTCGCACGCAAACTAGGCACAAAGGGTTGGCTTTTCCCATTGTGGGACACTAAATATGGTGGAGGTGGTTTGTCCACAGACCATGACATTATACTAAAAGAGGAGATGTCACAGTACGACCTGCCTATGCCAGGAGCTGGGTCACTTCAAGCAGGATCAATAGCTGTGTATGGTACTGACGAACAGAAAGATCGCTTCTTGAAGCCGATAATTCAAGGCGATGTCGTATGTTGGCAATTGTTTACAGAACCAGAAACTGGTTCAGATCTGGCTTCATTGCAGACCAAAGCGGTCAAAGACGGTGACGATTTTATCATCACCGGCCAAAAGATGTGGGTCGGAGATTCATTCGATGCTGACCATCTGTGGTTGCTCGCCGTAACGGATCCTGACGCACCAAGGCATCAAAACATAGGTGCTTTCTTCATGCCAGCTGATCTCCCAGGTATCTCTATCGCCAATCTAAATGTAGTTGTAGAGAGAGGTAAGAGACTGGTATCCCTAGACGGTGTAAGAGTGTCTAGAGAGTACTTAATCGGGGAAGAAACTCAAGGTTGGAGGGTAGCACAAACTACACTCGAACTAGAGCATGGAGCAGCCGGCTCTATAACCGAGCGAAACAGTGTAGCAGCAGATGTTTTAGAGTACTGCAAACAGATGACTCACAATGGTCAACCACTTACCAAGGATCCTTTCGTACAGAAGGCAATGGTTGACAACTATATTGAAGCAAACATACTTCGACTTCTAGGATTACGGAATTACTGGATGTTCAGTGCTGGAGAAACATCAACTTATCATGGCTCCCAGCATACGTTACTTAGAAAAGACTATGATCTCAGGGGCGCTCAGAGAATCCTAGACTCAATCGGTCATTACGCTTTGACAAAAGATGAGAAATGGGGAGCTCTGCACAATAAAGTCGAGCACCATCAGAGAGAGAGCTTAGTGAGTGCACACCCTGGTGGAACTCTTGAGATCCACAAGCTGATTATGGCACGACGCATCGGCATAAGCAGAACACAGGAAAGAGCTGCTGCGACTCACAATCCAAACGCTAAGAGTTAATTAGCTTAATATAGCTTACTGAAATTAAGCCGGCTACTCTGTGTAGCTTATGTAGCCGGCTTAATTTCGTAATAGAGAATTGTAATAGAAACCTCATATACACCATAAAAATCGGAGGGAAATTAGTATGGATCTATCACTAACATCGGCTCAACAATTGTTAAGAGACTCTGCACGAGACTTTCTTGCTACAGAGACTCCCAGAAGCTTTGTCAAAGAAATTGACGAAACAGATACAGGATTCTCTAAAGAACTATGGAGTCAAATGTCCGAAATGGGATGGGTAGGAATGATTATTCCAGAAGAGTATGGCGGTGGTGGCAACAACTTCACAGATGTAGCAGTACTTTTCGAGGAACTCGGTGCAGCATGTATATCCAGCCCGCTCCATTCATCAGTAATACTTGGTGGTTTGTCTGTACTATATGCAGGCAACGATCAGCAAAAGAAGGATATCCTACCTTCTGTTGCTAACGGCCAAAGAATCTTAAGCTTTGCACTCACAGAACCTGATTATGGATGGGGTGCTGAAAGTGTAAACCTAGATGCCAGTGAAAGTGGAGGCGAATTCACACTGAATGGCACCAAACTGTTCGTACCAGACGCTCACATATCAGACCAGATAGTAGTAGTTGGAAGGACTAGCAAGGGCGGCTCACCCGAGGATGGTATAACGTTATTCTTGGTTGACAAAAACACAGCTGGACTATCAACGAGAATTGTCAGTGGATGGACTGGCGACAAGCTAAATGAAATCGTATTTGACAATGTAAAGGTTCCGTCATCTGCAGTACTAGGGCAAGTTGGAGGAGCATGGCCTACCATATCCAAAGTGCTAGACAGGGCCAACATTGTAATGTCTGCCTACATAGCTGGTGGTCTTTCTAAACTCCTAGATATGACAGTAGAATATAGTAAACAGAGAATAGCCTTCGGTGTTCCTATTGGTACTTTCCAGAGAGTACAGGATTGGATCATAGTTATTGTAAACGACATGGAGTCTTCCAGGTGGACTACCTACGAAGCTCTTTGGAAACTTGATACCGATAAAGATGATGCAGGTCTAGGAATAGCTATGGCCAGTGTAGTTGCTAGTGAAAGTTATCCTAGGTCAGCCGAGGCAGCACACCACGTCCACGCAGGAATTGGCATAGACAAAGAGTATGGTCTATACCTCTACACTAAGAAAGCCAGAACTCTTCAGAGTTATCTTGGCGATCCTGTACACCACAGAAAACGAATCGGCAAAGAATTGGGCATGTAAGGATTCACAAACCCCAAATAGTAAACAAAAGATAAGGCGTACGAATTGTACGCCTTATCTTTTGTTTTATGTTATCCATGATATCAGCCTACAGATTCATCTATTAGCCTCAATATATCTTCATCAAGCAATCCTTGCTCCTCAGCAGCAATACATTCAGAGAGATCCCGCCTGTTTTTTACTCCAAGTACAATCGTTGAGACACCTTCCATCGATAAAGCATACCTGTGAGCTAATATAGCTGGAGATGTATTGAGTTCTGAGGCAAGTGTCCGAAATTTCGCTGCTTGATTGTAGCCTCCCATATCTGGATGATCCGAAGGCAAAACTCTGTCAAATCTATCGGTCAATGCCCCAGCTTGGACAGATCTAATGCCCATCAACTAACCCCTGATATATTCGCTTTATTAATCAACTCCCTGGTATAGCTGGTTCATTGAAACGCTTAAGTGAAACCTGGAGAATCAAGTACATTAGTTACTATTTGAATGACTTTTGGTGCGGGATTCGCATAAAACACTTTTAATATTTCAGATGGTACACCTATACCAGTCATACCCCAATGTCCAATACGGTCTTTCTCTACTAAATTTTCAAATATAGGAACAATGACTTCCATAAATACACCGAACGGAATCCCATTATATCTATCAACCTTGTCATCAGAGATTATCTGATTATGAAGTAAAAGAAAATCCACCCATTCGAGTTTTAACCTCTTAAGACTATTATCCAGACTATCTTCAATCTTCGAACTCATTTCTGCAGGATCTGGATTATCAATTCTGCATTCGGTAGAAATTCTGACTCCCTCCGGAAGTTTCCCTTCAAATGCCACCCCAACTACTTCTTCGGCTTCTCCATTACCGTAACTAGGTGCCACATCCAGAAGTGTAATCCCTGAATCTACAGCACTCCTTAGGGTAGCTATTGATTCGTCTCTAGTAGTTTTACCCCAAAACCTGTCCTATCCCTCCACCACCTAGGGTTAAAGAACTTACCCGACCTAATGGTCCGATGTTTCTATATTGCATTATGGAAAAGTTTCTTATGCTAAGTATTTATACCTATGCAGGGATTTCTGGTCGTTTTGCTGTCAGGATTAACAGAAGAGCTACTATTAAAGAGAATGCAAACACTGTAAATGCTATCTGGTAACTTCCAGTAATGTCAAATACAGTACCTGCAAAAACTGGTCCTACAACCCCGCTTATCAAGGTTATAGGAGTCATCATACCTCTTATAGTTCCGAACCATTGCCTACCAAAATACTCAGCTTGTATCGCAGGAATAAGAGGAAGTACTCCTGCATATGTAGGAGCATACAGTATCAGAAATAAGCCAATACCTACTGGCCCAGGTATATGAGTAAACATCATCAACCCAATAGTCTGAAAAATGAAACACCCCGCCATAACGTAACGCTTAGGGAATATATCTCCAAGCCAACCAAATATTACTCGGCCAGGTGCACCTAGAAGAGCCATGACGCTTAAAACCCCTGCAGCTTGAGCAAGCGACATACCTCTTTCTTGTAAGAACGGTATCAAAAAAACAGCCACAGATGTTGAAACCAGTTGTCTGGACATAAAGGTAAAAGCTATCACGTAGAATGCCTTAACTTTCAAAACTTGCATAGGCGAGAAATTAACTTCTTGCTCACCATCACCGCCGCTGCTACCACCAGCTTCGGCACCAGAGCCTGGCTGATCATTTATTTTTGGTATTTCACCGTCTGGTAAATATCCATACGGTTCCGGTTTATGTCTCACTAGTGCTGCCAAAGGATATCCCAGAGAGAATGTTATAACACCTGCAAGCACCAATGCACTCCTCCAGCCAAACTCAGTTATAAACAAAGCTAATGGAGTCACCAAAACACCGCCGAAACTTAAACCCATAGTTGCAAACCCCATAGCACGGCCTCTTTTTTTGCGAAACCAGTTTGCTATAGCAACATCTACAGCAACACCACCCATACCAAAGCTTGCGCCTACTTGTATGAATAAAATGAATACAGTATAGAAATATAGAAGGGAATCAGTGCGACTTAATAAAATGAAACCGGTGCCAGTAAGAGTGATGCCCGCATACATCATCTTCCTGGGACCTATACGATCGAAGAGAATACCAGCAGGTAAAGCCATCAAGCCACCCTCAAGCCTTGATAAGGATAGAACTCCAGCTAGGGCAGCTCTAGACCATCCAAATTGTTCAACCAACGGATTGAAGAATGCACTAAATCCATAGTAGTTGAATGTAGCAAAAACTGTCCTCATAACATTTCCGACTACCACTATCCACCAACCGTAGAATATCTTCCCCCCAGGTCTTTTTTGTGTGTCTTCAATATTAGACATATGAGTATTCTCTCTTGGTCCATAATATGTAGTAGGACTACTGGAATTATAACAGAACCTTCCCATTTTCTACTCGATTCTGTCCAATAATATAATTATATCTTCATCAACGGACTGCTATATATATGATTGAGTACGCAAAGTATCCTGATTGATAATAGAGGATTATCTTTCGTATGATTCTAGTGATAAAATAACATCATGTTAGCAAAACGCATAATTCCGTGTCTTGATGTACACGCCGGGCGAGTAGTCAAAGGGGTGAAGTTCCTTGGCCATAGAGATGCTGGAGATCCAATAGAATTGGCATCTTTTTATGATCGGGAAGGGGCTGATGAGATGGTTTTCTATGATATAACTGCATCCGCACAGGGACGGGAAATAATGCTGGATGTCGTAGAGAGAACGGCTGAACAACTCTTTATACCTTTAACAGTTGGTGGTGGCCTAAGAAGTGTAGATGACATGCGAGTAATGTTAATGGCAGGTGCTGACAAAGTCTCCATAAATACCGCTGCAGTACTGGATCCAGACTTAATCAAACGTGGAGCAGACGCTTTCGGTAGCCAATGTATAGTTCTGGGAATGGATGTACAGAGAGTTCAAGATGGTGCTGATACTAGGTGGGAAATATTCACACATACTGGCAGTGGTGGAGGTAAGCCTAGTGGCATTGATGCGCTAGAATGGGCAGTAACAGCAACCAAATTGGGTGCAGGGGAAATAGTAGTCAACAGCATAGATTCCGACGGAACATTGGATGGCTATGATTTGGCATTAACTAGAGCCATATCTGAATCAGTTTCAGTTCCCGTAATAGCCAGTGGGGGTGCCGGAACACTTGATCATTTGTATCAGGTAGTTGAACAGGGTAAAGCCGATGCAGTACTAGCAGCAAGTATCTTCCACTTTGGCACTTATACTATTCAACAGGCTAAAGAATATCTATCACAACATGGCGTATTAGTAAGGCCATCTGATATCTAATATGTCAATTAAAGCTGTAATTTTCGATATCTACAATACACTGTTCGATAACGATACCATCTATTGGAAACAAACTTTTAAAGAGCTCTGTCAATTACAAAACCTGAGTGTCGACCCAGAACAATTTTGGTATACCTGGAAGTCTATCGAAGTAGCATTCCGGCAAAATAGATTAAATATGACAGATCCAAGTCAATCACCCCCGTTTAAAACTTACCAAAGCGCATGGAAAGAGGCTTTTGAGGTTACTTTCGAAAAGCTGCAGTTAAATGGCAATGCTGAACATGCCGCTCAGGTCTCTATAGACAGCTTAAGTACCCGCCCACCATACATGGACACATATAAAACCCTAGAGGACATACAACGGCAAAAGAAAGTGGCATTTTTGACAAATGCAGACAATACTTCTGTATTTAAATTATTTAAAAATCACAATATCTCCACAAATATGATTTTTACTTCAGAACAATTACAAACCTATAAACCTAACCCAGTAGTATTTCAAGAAGTACTCAAAAGTTTATGCGTTGAAAAAGAAGAAGCTGTATACGTTGGTGATACACTATTAGAAGATATGCATGGGTCAAAGATGGCTGGCATTTCAGCTATATGGATAAATCGCACTGGCATATCGATTGATCCACAATTAATACCACCTGACCACCAGATCAAAGAGCTAAGAGAACTAGTGGGAATACTAAAGTACATGGATGAGGTTAGATCATGAAAGCAAAGTTAGATAGCAGGGGGCTTATTCCTGCCATTGCACAAAATGCCGAAACAGGCCAAGTGTTAATGATGGGATATATGAATCCCAGTTCTATAGAAAAAACCTTTAAAGACGGAAAAGTATGGTTTTACAGCCGGAGCAGAGACAGGCTATGGATGAAAGGAGAGGAATCTGGTAATTTCCTACACTTCAAAGAAGGTCATATTGATTGCGACGGCGATACTTTACTACTGAAAGTAGTTCCAGACGGACCTACATGCCATACGGGTAACCAAAGTTGTTTCTTCGAAGATCTGGATCAAAATCTGGCCTACAACAAATCAGACAGTGGATCTGGAATAATAGAGGAACTTTTTTCTGTAATCCAGGATAGAAAGCAATTCAAACCAGAAGGTAGTTATACCGTAAAGATATTAAATGAAGGTATCTCTAGAATAGCCCAGAAGGTTATCGAAGAAGCTGGAGAGGCCGCCATTGCAGCTGCTACAGAAGATAAAGAAAACCTCCCAAAAGAATTAGCGGATCTCCTTTATCATGTGTTAGTGCTTTTGTCTGCATCAGACGTTAGTCCCAATACAATATGGGATGAGCTCCGCAAGAGGCGAGGATAGCTAAAGCTTAGAGTTAAATACACAGATAAGATCAATTAAGATCAATGCTCTTATCCTATGTCAGGCTTTGTTTTCCGTAGCTACATCGAATCCTTCTTCGTCGATTCGAATCGCCTGTTTCATTGCTGTTATAGCAACCTCTATCTGTCCATCATCTGGGCGACGCGTGGTCAAAGACTGTAAAGCCAAGCTTGGATACACTATAAGATTGACTAGTCTGTTGCCTGCATATTTACCACTCAGCCTTATTATTTCGTAACTAATACCAGCAATAACAGGCAAAAACACAATACGCGATGCAATACTAACCAGAATTGAAGGTCTCCCAATAAAAGTAAAGACCAAAATCGCAACGAACATAACAATTAATAAGAAGGCCGTACCACACCTGTTATGAGCTGTCGGATAAGGCCTTACGTAATCTACTTCTAATGGATCACCGTGCTCATAAGCATGAACTGCCATGTGCTCAGCTCCGTGATATTCAAAAACTCGCCGTATGTCCTTTAAGCGACCTATAAGAAATATATAGGTAAGGAACATAGCTAATCTAAGTATACCTTCTATTCCATTACTGACCCCGTCAGATTCTATTACACTATCCAGAGATCTTATTGCAATAAGAGGAGCAACGAAGAACAGTCCCACACCAAAAGTCATGGAAATAAGAACGGTCACACCTAAGGCCCAGCCCGACAGTTCCTCTTCCTCTTCCTCCAAGGACATATTTGCAGATCTACTTAAAACCTGTACGCCCAATACCATAGTCTCCAGTAAAACCACTACACCTCTAATAAATGGTATGTCCCTTAGTTTACCCGTATAGATACTGCTGAGCTTTGCTGAATAAGTACCAATCGCACCACTTGTTTTCCTTACGGCCATAGAGTAATGCCCTCGCCCCCTAATCATGACTCCCTCTATAATCGCTTGGCCACCATACATGACTTTATTTTCTTGTTTAGTATTAGTTTTATCATTCATGGTTAGATATCCGTTCAAGAATAAAAAAAGGGTGGTTAAAACCACCCACTTTCTCTAAAATATAAGATTTACAATTAACTAAGATTAAAGCGTCGCTTCAATCTTTCTACTCTACCCTCAGTATCAATTATACGTTGCTCTCCAGTGAAGAATGGGTGACATTTACCGCAAAGCTCTATTCGTATAAATTCTTTGGTAGAACCCAGTGAGAAGATGTTACCACATGAACATGTAACTTGCGCTTCTGGATAATATTTTGGATGTATATCTGATTTCATTTTAATTCACACTTAAGATATTTCTGCAGGATAAACACTAGCCTTCTTGCGATATTTAGTAGCGAATTCGAATTTCACATCTCCGTTTACCAATGCAAACAGTGTATGATCTCGTCCAACACCAACGTTTTCGCCAGGTCTTATTCTTGTTCCGCGTTGGCGTACTATGATAGTACCTGCTGTAACTGTCTGCCCGCTGTATCGCTTTACCCCAAGCCTCTGGGAGTTACTATCTCTCCCATTACGGCTGCTACCTCCACCTTTTTTATGAGCCATCTGATTCCGCCTTTGTAGTTCTGCCGCTTCTGGCCGGAGCCTTGGCCTCAGTCACTATCTCTGTAATTTTCAATTGTGTACGAGGTTGTTTATGCCCTTGCATACGACGATACCTCGTCTTGTTCTTAAACTTAAATACCTTTAACTTTGGTGCACTTGCATGACCAACTACTTCAGCCACAACTTTAGCACCTTCTACTAATGGTGTCCCTATCTTATAATCACCGTCTTTAGCCACAAGAAGAACCTTGTCTAATTCTATTGAATCTTCCAAAGATACATCTAGCTTTTCAACGTCCAGTACGTCTCCAGGATGAACGGTGTACTGTTTCCCGCCTGTCTGTATTACTGCATATTCCATAATCATAGAATTCTAGGGCATAAGTATAACCATGTCAACATTTCGTAACGTTTAACAATTAATCAACTGTTAACCCGTGAAAGCAAGCTAGTCATCACAGATGATACAAGCTTTACCCCAGCCATTGTCCTAGGGTATTCCATCCTTGTGGGGCCTAGCGCACTTATATAACCGACTGCTCCTCCAGGTAACCCATATTTGGACACTACCATGCTAAAGGGATACAGAAACTCTTCTCGATTTTCCTCACCAATAACAACGTTTAGTGCTCCACCATCTAATGCTTCAGCAAGAATCGCCTTTGGCAATTCTCTATCTTCTATAACATCTATCAACCCCCTGGCCCCTTCTCCATTAGCAAACTCAGGCTGTCTGAGCAGGTTGCGTAATCCCTCTACATAGTGATCGTTATATAATTCCTGATCTTCCTGCGCCATAAGATTCACTACCATATCTACAACGTCTCTTTCGAATGGATCCCGAGCTGTAGTTTTATTTTCTATTTCGTTTCTACTCAGTCCTCCTAGATTGTGACTTAGTTTATTCGAAACCATTTGCAAGTCCTCATTACTAAGAGCGTCATTCATAGGTATCAATTTCTTCTTAAGCCTGGCCTCCTGGAAAACAATAACTAGGAACGCCAGAAAGTCTTTAATGTATATAAGCTCTAATCTGACTAGTTTCGTATTTGCTACTTTTGGATTTGTAACAAGTGCTACATTGCCAACAAGGTTGGAAAGCACTGAAGCAGCTAAACGGCTCCAGTCTTCTATATCGTTTTCTCCCTTTGAAAACTGATACCACAACGTATATTGCTGATCCTTTGGTAGTTCTTCAACACCTGGTAAGCTTTCTACATAGAACCTATATGCTTTGTTCGAAGGAACAGCTCCGGCAGATGAGTAAGGTCTAGTTATATAACCTTCATCCTCAAGAAAGGACATATCATTTCGAATTGTTGCAGAGCTAACGCCTAATCCATGCTTTCGCACAACGGCCTCAGACGCTACAGGAGTAGCAAAATCGATATATTCTCCGACGACACTTCTTAGGAGATTAGCTCTCCGCTCAGTTAACACAGTAAATATACTCCCTCGCCAATAGATTGACTCTACACGCAATAATACGAACTGCTAACCGAATCTAAATGTTGCCTTATGACTTCCCCTTCAACTTATTAACGATCTCCCATGCTCCCGGTAGTACTATGCTAGCCGCTAGAAGTTTTAAGGCATCTCCACCAATGAATGGGTATAAACCACCACGCAACGTTTTGTCCAATACGTTGTTACCTGTTATTACTTCGTAGAACGTCATCTCAGTACCTGGAATCGAGTTGAACGCAATATTAAATCCCAGCCATCCAAGACCGAATATATAAATTATCAGATTTCCATACACCATTCCGAGAGATATCTTCGATCCCCTGTCCCAACCTCTCTCAGTCAACAATCCCACAACGTATGCTCCCAATATAAATCCTACTATGTATCCACCGCTAGCCATGTTCCATACCATGCCGCCGGTACCATTCCACGGAAGTATAAAGTGAACCGTCTTTTCTGAAAGGAAAGCTGCACTAGGTGCAAACACAGGCATCAACATTCCTAACAGCATATACACGACCATGCTCAAAGCGCCTTTTTTACTTCCTAGAGCTGCTCCCGCTACCAACACAGCCAGAGTCTGGCCCGTAATAGGTACTGGGGTTCCAGGAAACTTAATTGCTATTTGGGCAAACGCAGCTGTAAACAATGCGAATCCTACTATTAAAATTGCATCGGTTATAATGCCAGTTCTTGGTACTAATATCTCAGCTAACGTTGGTACTCTAACTCTTGTATTTGATTGCATTTAAAAATCCTTTTCCGCTCCTAGGGATTGGAACAAGTGTATCAATCTCCCCCCGATAGAGTCAACACCCGTTCATCACAAAATATCTCGATTTTCTATATCACTAGATGCAAAAGAGAAGGGTCCCTCCCATTCAGGAGAGACCCTCTCGTAGTTTCCATTTCCTAAGTGTTAGCTTAGCTTACGGTGTAAGTGTCCCGTCAGCCGTTGCATACACTAGGTATCCTCTACCTGCGTCTGCGGTTGGTGACAAGCCATTCTCGGCACCAACTGCGGTACCGTC
>Ga0209089_10000091_pt1 | contig 76929 bp, 75 predicted proteins | sample ArcticOcean_MG_C_FD_187431 | JGI IMG/M metagenome (GOLD analysis project Ga0209089, IMG submission 187431) | Marine microbial communities from western Arctic Ocean - ArcticOcean_MG_CB2_150 (SPAdes) (version 2) | ecosystem: Environmental > Aquatic > Marine > Oceanic | place: Arctic Ocean: Canada...
CCATTCCATTTAGGTGGTATTAATAACATTATGAAAATACTTGAAGACCAAAATCTAAGAAATTACTGGGAGAAAGAACTATTGAAAAATTCTCCAAGGCACGCTATTGAAGGAGCTATGTGGACTTCTATTGGAAACGAAACTATGGAAGAATATGCTGGCCTTAGTGTTTTGGATGGCGCTAAAAAAGATAATCTTTCTCCTATACAACATGTAATGGATATAATGTATAGAACTAAATTAAACTGTGGTTTTAGAGTAATACCTCCAGCAAGCGTTTCAACATGGAGAAAAGTTGAAGAAGATATTATGAATTTATTACAAAGATCTGATTATTTAGTAGGTTCAGATTCTGTAATTTCAGGGCAAATGATTCATCCAAGAGCTTACGGATGTTTTACAAGAATTTTAGGAAGATTAAGAAGAAGATTTAATATTCCTTTAGAGTTACTTATAAATAGAATGACTAAATTGCCAGCAGATACAATTGGATTAAAAAGAAGAGGGCAAATAAAAGAAGATTTTTATGCTGATTTAGTTATTTTTGATGAAAAAGAAATAAATGATTTAGCATCATTTGAAGATCCTGAAATTTTATCTACAGGAATAAAGAAGGTATTTGTAAATGGAAGTTTAGCATTTGATAAAGATATTGAGGTTAAAAGCTTGAATGGTTACTTTATTTAATCCTATGGCTTAACCATTGATCCATCTGCTCTTCGAATTGTATCCCAAGCTCCACCATATGCTCTTTCTTTAAACGGGAATTTTTTCGCTATATTTTCATCTATATCAATTCCTAAACCAGGTTTATCATTAGCCCACATCATTCCATCTTTAACTTCTGGGCAACCTGGAAAAACTTCTTTAGTATTATCTTCAAATATAGAATATTCTTGAATACCAAAATTATAACAACTTAGATCTAAAGCTAGATTTGCTGCATGGCCAACTGGGGAAGTATCACCAGGTCCGTGCCAAGCAGTTCTTACTCCAAATAGTTCTCCCATTGCTGCAATTTTTTTTGCAGGTGAAATTCCTCCAATGTCTGAAATATGAATCCTTATAAAATCAATCAATCTATCTTTTATCATAGGAATAATTTCATGTGGAGAACTGTATAATTCTCCCATTGCTATTGGAGTCGATGTTTGTGATCTAACCATTTTGAAATATTCGTTATCTTCAGGACTAAATAAATCTTCAAGAAAAAACAATTGGTATTTTTCAACTTCTTTAGCAAACCATACTCCTAAAATAGGAGGAATTCTTTCATGAACATCATGTAGAATTTCTATGTCATATCCGAATCTATTCCTAATATATTCAAAAAGATTAATAGCAGACTTCATGTAAGGCTTAGGTTCAAATACGCCACCAGGATGAGCATGTAATCTTCCTTTTTCCTGGATTTCAATTCTGTCTGTAATAGGAATAGGGCCTGATTTTACATTTTTATTTTCAAGAGTTTCTTTGCCTGCATTTGAAGATTTATTCCCGTATGTTGAATAACCTGGAGTTGATACTTGCACTCTAATATGATGAAATCCTTGTTCAATAAATGCTTCCATTTTATCTCCTACTTCTTCATTAGAGTCACCTGAAGCATGGACGTAAACAGCTGCTGCCTCTCTAGTTTTACCTCCTAAAAGATCATATAAAGGCATATTTGCCATTTTCCCTTTTATATCCCATAATGCTTGATCAATACCTGATAAGGCATTGTTTAATACAGGCCCATTTCTCCAATATGAAGAAACGTATGAAGATTGCCAAATATCTTCAATATTGTTCACAGATTTTCCTATAAGAAATGGCTTTAAGTAATCTTCAATTGAATACTTTACAGGATTGGGTCTTTGGGTAAAAGTTGAGCATCCTAAACCATATAAACCATCTTGGTCAGTTATTACTTTTACAATTACTAATCTGATATTATCTGGTTCTGTAAATATTACTTTAATATCTTTAATTTTAGGAGAGCTCATATAGATCTTTCTTATTATTTCTTATTATTTTCTTGTTCTTTCGTGTAGCTTTCAAAAGTTTGAAGATCAACAAGTTCTACGAAAAAAAATAAAGTACTGTTACCAGGAATCCTAGGTGGTTTTCCTTGTGCTCCATAACCTAGATTTGGAGGTATTTTTATTAATATTTTACCATTTTTACCTATTTTAGATAAACCTAATTGCCAACCTTGAATAACTCTGTCTAAAGGAAAAACTGAATCATCGTTTCTTGTGTATGAAGAATCAAATACGCAACCATTTTCCAACCAACCTGTATATTTAGCAGTAACTAAATAATTTAAATTAGGTTTTTCAATTTCACCTTCATCAAAAATAAAATATTCTATACCACTTTCATCTGACAATAACTGATTTGATGATAATTCATCTAATTGTGGATAGGATTCAACGTAAATTTCATTTTGACAATACATAGCTGAAGGAGTAGGTTCTATTATTGGAATAAAGGCATTATTTGAAGGATTGGCTCCTCCGCCTCTACAGCTTAATAGAAAGACTGAAAATAAGCATAGTATTAATAAAAAGTTTTTCAACTTTAACTTTCTCCTGCATCAACAAACTGCTTAGCTCCATTTGCCATCCATTCTCCGGTACCTGCAAAAAAGAATTTTACTCCCATTTTTGAAAATTTTGAAGTATTACTTAAATTACACATTGTGCCTGCTGTTCTACCTGAATCTATTATTTTATTTAATGCCCCATCAATAGTGTTTATAACCTCTTTATTTTGTAGATCATTAATATATCCCATTGATTGTGCTAAATCACTTGGGGCAACAAAAAATACATCTATATTATCTACTTCTAGAATAGAATCAAGATTTTGTACAGCAACAATATCTTCTATAAGTACAACCAATAAACTTAAATCATTAGCTACTTCAAAAAAGTTTGAAACTCCAAAGCCTTGCCTTGATCCGAACATCCCTCTTTGTCCTATTGGAGCAAATTTACCTCCTGAAACAACATTATCAGCCTCAGCTTTAGTATTTACATGAGGGACCACAATTCCTTGAGCTCCAAGATCTAATGTTCTATAAATTTGTCCTTGTGAATTTTCATTAATTCTAACTATTGAAGTTAATCCCCAAAGATCACAAGCTCTTGTTAGATCTCCAACATTATTTGGTCCAACAAGACCATGCTCTCCTTCAAGCCAAATACCATCAATGCCTGCTTCAACAGCGGCATGACCAAAAGCATCAATATCTGTTGCATGAGCATTCCCTGCAGCGACATAAGCTCTTTGTCCATTTTGTAATTTTTCTTTAACTTTATTTTTTCTTGGCATATCCATTTTTAAACTCCTTTATTTATTTGTATAACCTGGCCCTTTACCTTTTTGCCATGCATGATCATCAAAAACTTTAGTATCTATATTAACACCCCAACCAGGTCCTTCAGGAATGTCTACAACTCCATTTTGAATTTTAAGAGGACCGCCAATCATCTCATCTTTCCATTCTACGTCATCAATATCTATCTCCATAATTCTTACATTAGGAATATTAGCACACAAATTAAGCGAAATCATTGTTGAAAGATGAGAATAATAATTGTGAGGAGCAATATTTATTTGATGACTTGCAGCAAGAGCCGCTACTTCTTTGGCATTAATAAAACCTTGCCAAGGAACATCAATCATAGCAACGTCCATAGATCTTTTGTCAAAATATGGCCTGTAGTCAGTAATCCCAAGTAAATTTTCTCCAGAGGTTATAGGAATATCAGTAGAATCTGTTATTTCTCTTAATCCATCTGGTTCATACATATCTATTTCAACCCACATCATATTATATTTTTCAAGTGCTTTACAAATTTTTTTTACTGCTTGAGGTTTGAAATTGAAGTTCAGATCTAGTCCTATAGTTACTTTTCCTTTTGAGCCTTCTTGTAAAGCGCTTATATGATCTTCTATAACATCAATAAGTTCATAATTTATAAAGGTTTGATTTTCAGAGGTATATTCTAATCCTTGATCAGTTGTACCTGCTCCACCTCCAAATCCACCAAAAAAAACATAAGTATTATTGGGTTGATGAGTCAAAGGAGAATCAGGTCTTACTATAATATTGGTTTTTAAAGAAGTATAGCCTTTATCTGCTACTTCTTTACCTAGATTTATAATATCTTGTCTTGTATTTAATGGATCAACTCCTAATTGTTTATAACTTCTAGCTCTTGACGTTCCACAATGTGACCAATAAATTTTTTGTTTATCTCTAAGTTTACCTCCAAATAAATCATAAACAGGAACATTATGGTATTTTCCTTTTATATCCCAAAGAGCTAGTTCGATACCAGCTATTGCCTTTAAAGCAATTCCTCCCTTAGATTGTATTGCCATTCTTTGTAAATCCCAGTAAATGGATTGGATATTAAGAGGATCTTTTCCTATAAGTAGAGGCTTAAAATCTTCAACTGTGCCTATGATTCCCCAAGGATTTCTTCCATCAGACATTTCTCCGTATCCTGTTATTCCAGAATCAGTAATTATTTCTGTAAATTGCCACGGTCTCCACCCTGCATCAACAACATATGTATTTATTGCTTCTATTTTCATGTATTTACTCCTATTAAGTGATATATGTAATATAGACATAAATCTATTAAAAGTAAACAACCTAAGTAAAAATTACTATGTCAGAAAAAAATTGTTGTACTCCTAAAAGAGATAAGCAAAAACCAATAAAAATTACACCTTTTGGTTCAAAAAAAGAGATAAAAAATCTAAATGATATGAAGGTAATTAAAGAAGGAACTTTTTTTATGGGTTCAGATTATGAATTAGGTTTTTTATCTGATGGGGAAGGTCCTGTCAGAGAAATTAGATTAAGCGAATTCTATATAGATAAATTTCCTGTAACAAATTTAAATTTTGATAAATTTTGCGAAAGTACAGGTTATAAAACAGATGCTGAAAAATATGGATGGTCATTTGTATTTTATAAATTAATATCCGAAAAGACAAAAAAAAACATTTCTGAATCTGTAGAAAATGCTCCTTGGTGGTTAAAAGTAGATCTTGCAAGTTGGAAAAATCCATATGGTCCTGACTCAAATATATTAAATATTGAAAACCATCCTGTAGTTCATATTTCTTGGAACGATGCAATTGCATACGCTAACTGGGTAGGGAAAGATTTACCTACTGAAGCAGAATGGGAATGCGCAGCAAGAGGAGGCCAAGAAAAAAAGCTTTTTTCTTGGGGGAATGAAAAACTTGAAATATCCAAAAAATGTAATATTTGGGAAGGAGAATTTCCTGAAATAAATACTCTGAATGATGGATGGCTAGCTACTTCCCCGGTTGATTACTATGAACCTAATAATTTTGATATTTATGATACATCTGGAAATGTTTGGGAATGGAATAATGATTGGTTTTCTGCTTCGTTTCACAACTTAGAAAGAAAAAAGACAAGAAATAATCCCTCAGGTCCTAATTATGGTACTTCAAAAACTATGAAGGGAGGCTCTTATCTTTGTAATGATTCCTATTGCAATAGATACAGAGTAGCAGCTAGGACTCAAAACTCTCCTGATTCATCAACAGGAAATTTAGGCTTTAGATTAATATATAGAAATAATTAAAGGAGAATATAAATGTTAGATAGATTTAAGGTGCCAGATAAAGATAAAATTTATGTGCCAGTAGAAAATATAACTAAAGTAACGGAAAATATATTACAAGCTTCGGGAGTATCAAAAGAAGGTGCTAAAAATTCAACTTCAGTTTTGATAGGTAATGATTTACGTGGAGTAGAAACTCATGGTGTTTCGAATGGATTAAGATTATATGTTGAAAAATATACTTCAGGTGAATATAATTCAACTCCTAATATTAAAGTAATTAGAGAATCAGCAACTACAGCTACAATTGATGGAGATATGGGTCTTGGAGCTGAAATAGGTCCGATAGCTATGGAAATGGCAATCGAGAAAGCTGAAAAATATGGAATGGGAGCTGTAGTAGTAAGTAATACTGGGCATCTGGCTGGTTGTGGTTATTATCCGTTGCAGGCCGTGGAAAAAGACATGATAGGACAAGCTATGACTTCAGGAGGAGCAGGATTAACAGTTCCAACTTGGGGATCAGAGCCAATATTAGGAACAAATCCAGTTGCTTGGGCTGCTCCAACAAAAAGTATGCCTCCGTTTTTATTTGATATTGCAACTACTCAAATAGCATCAAATAAAATTGGTCTTGCACGAAGAACAGGTGCAAAGTTACTTCCTGGTTGGATTACTGATAAAAAAGGAGACCCTGTGCTAGAGGAAATAGAAGCACCTGAAAGAAAAGGAAGACATGGAGAATCAAATTACCATCTGTTACCTTTTGGTGGAACAAGAGAAAATGGTTCTCACAAAGGTTTTGGACTTGGAATGGTTGTTGAAATAATGACAAATGAACTCTCAGGAATGGGACCAGCTCCATTATTGAAACACGAAGGATCTGATTTTTTTGCTGCTTATTCTATTGATGCATTTACAGATGTTAATAAATTTAAAGAAGATATGGATGATTTATTGAGTAGGATAGTTGAATCTAAGCCAGCAAGTGGTTATGAAAAAGTAGTCTACGCAGGTTATTTAGAAAGCGAAGAATTTTTAAAAAGATCAGAAGAAGGAATTCCTTATCATAAAGAAGTTATTGAATGGTTTGAAGATCATTGTAACGAAATTGGAATAGATTGTGAGTTAAGATAATGCTAGATAGGTTTAAGGTACCAGAAAAAGATAAAATTTATGTTTCAGCGGACTCAATTATAGAAATAACAGAAAAGCTTTTTAAATCAGTTGGAGTTTCTGAAGAAGGTGCTAGAAATTCCACCAATGTTTTAATTGGAAATGATTTAAGGGGAGTAGAAAGTCATGGTGTATCTAATGGTCTTCGTCTTTATTTGGAAAGATATTCTTCAGGTTCATATAATGCTAAGCCTGTAATTAAAATATTAAGAGAGTCTCCCACAACAGCAACTTTAGATGGAGATGGCGCTATTGGAACTGAAATTGGACCTATGGCTATGGAAATGGCAATAGAGAAAGCTGGAAAATATGGAATGGGCGCTGTTTCAGTAACAAATACAGGTCATTTAGCAGGATGTGGATTTTATCCACTTCAAGCTGTAGAAAAAGATATGATAGGGCACTGTTTTACAGGAAGTCCCGGAAAACAAACTTTACCTACATGGGGTTCAGAACCAATATTAGGAACAAATCCAGTTGCTTGGGCTGCTCCAGCAAATAAAATGCCTCCGTTTTTATTTGATGTAGCAACTACTCAGGTTGCAGCTAATAAAATAGAACTAACTAGAAGAACAGGTGCAAAATTATTACCAGGCTGGATAGCAAAAAAAAATGGTACCCCTATATTAGAAGAAGTTGAAACTCCAGAAAAAGGGAATTATCATTTATTACCTTTTGGTGGAACAAGAGAAAATGGCTCGCATAAAGGATTTGGATTAGGAATGGTTGGAGAAATTATGTCTAATATTTTGTCTGGAGCTGGACCTGGACTTACTTCAAACCATCAAGGGTCTGACTTTTTTGCTGCATATTCTATCGATGCATTTACTGATGTTAAAAAATTTAAAGAAAATATGGATTTGCTATTAAACAAAATAGTTAAATCCAAACCTGCCACGAACTACGAAAGAGTTGTGTATGCTGGTTACTTAGAAAATGAAGAATATGTCAAACGGTCAGAAGAAGGTATTCCTTATCATAAAGAAGTTATTGAGTGGTTTGAAAATTATTGTTCAGAAATAGGAATAGAATGTAACTTAAGATAATAAAGAAGTGAATCATTCTATAGTAATTTTAAGGCTTTATTTAATCTTTTAGGCATATTAATGCTCTAATCAAGTATTAATTTTTTATATATTTATGAAAAACTAATATTATCCTTAAAAGATATATATTATGCATAAATTTATTTTAATATTTATTCCATTCCTCATAATATTTAATATTCAGTGCCATTTACCCCCTTCTCAAGAATCTCAAAATAAAGATTTTGATGATTTTTCAAATTTGATAGAAACTTCAGATAGAATATTAAATTTGAAATTTTTAGAAGAAAAAACAGAATATGAAGTAGAAAATATTAAATATATAAGTTTTAAATTTATAGTACTTGAAAAACTCAAAGGATCTTCTGAAAAGAACGATGAAATATTTGTTACTTTTGAAAAAAAAAGTTTTGATGAATTACTTTCAGCTAACAAAAGAGAAAAATTTATAATAAATAATTCTATGCACTATACATTTTTTTTAATAGGCAGAGCTAAAAAAAACACTTTTCCTAAAACATTAGGAGGTAGTCTATGGTTTCCAAATGGTACCCCTTCTATATATATTTTGGAGAGGGGAAATATAGAAATTGTTTCAAGAATAGATATTTTAAAAAACTTAAATAGTGAATTCCAAAATATAAATTCTTTAGATAATATTAAATTTAATCAAATTATAAATTCAAAGTATAAATAATGGATAAAATATTTTTTTTACACGTAACCACTGGTTTTTTTGATGAATTACTAATAATTTTCTTGATTCTTCCGGTTTTATTTATAATTATTTCTGCATGGCGAAGAGGAGTTAAGAAAAAAAACTTATTTTATAGAAATAGTAAAAATAATACTAAAAAATAGCACCACTTTTTTTTAATTTATTTATTTGCAATTTTGTATATCCATTTTCAATTAGAATTTTTTCTGTATGCTCTCCTAATAATGGAGCTGGAGTTCTTATAGAACTAGGGTTTTCTAAAAATTTGGCAATTACTCCTATATTGCTTGTTTTACCAACTTTTGGATGCTCTAATTCTATTTTCATATTTCTGAATTTTACTTGAGGGTCATCCCATACTTCCTTCATATCATATATTGGGCCACAAGGAACTCCTGCTTCATCTAAAATTTCAATCCAATCTTTTCTGCTTTTTGTAGAAAAAGTTTTTTCTAGCTCATTTTCTAATTTTATTTTATTTATCATTCTTGAAGGATTATCTATAAATAGAATATTGTCTTTAAGGTCTTTTCTATTTATCGCATCACATAATCTTTCCCAATTACTTTGATTTGGAGCTGCTACATTTAAATGTCCATCTAAAGTTTTTAATGCTTGATATGGAGCTGATATTCTATGTGAAGAACCTAAAGGGGCAGGAATATCATTTGTTTCAAAATAACCTGTAGATTCCCATACGGTATAAGCTAAAGCAGACTCTAAAAGAGAAACTTCTATGTATTGACCCACGTCGTTTTTTAAAAGATTTATATAAGCTGCTTGAATAGAAGATAAAGCAAACATTCCTGTATTTAAATCAGCAACGGGGACTCCAATTTTTGCAGGAGCATCTCCTGGATGACCTGTAATACTCATTAATCCGCTCATGCCTTGAGCAACTAAATCAAATCCAGCTCTTTTAGCATAAGGACCAGTTCTTCCAAATCCAGAAATAGAACAATAAATAATTTTTTTATTAACTTTTTTTAATTCTTCATAACCCAATCCTAATTTCTCCATTGTTCCTGTTCTGTAATTTTCTAAAACCACATCACTATTTTTTACTAACTTTTTCATTACTTTAATTCCATCAGGGTTTTTAAAGTCAATTACTATTGATTCCTTATTTCTATTAAGATTCATAAACCCAACAGATTGCCCATTTTTAAATGGAGGGCCCCAACTTCTTGTATCATCTCCAACATTAGGTTTTTCAACTTTAATCACTTTTGCACCCATGTCTGCTAAAAGCATTGAACAAAATGGTCCTGCTAAAATTTGGCTACAGTCCAATATATTTAATCCGTCTAATATACCAATATCTTTTTTCATTTTTACTTCTTTCTAAGAATAAAATTTTATATAAAGTTAAGTTTATGTTCAAATTGTAACGATTTATAATGATTTTGCATATTTAGGATATAATAGAATATGAACAGAAATTAAAGAATTAAAATAAATAACTGGAGGTCATTATGAATATGATCCTATCGGTTATCGTTAGTATTATAGTATCAGGACTAATTTTTGGAATTATTGGTTATTTTCTTAGAATTTTTTTAGCCAGTGGCGAACTAAGAAGAACTAAAGATGCTGTTGAAGGTCAATTAAGAAGATCAGAAGCTAGAAGTAGAGAAATTTTAGTGGATGCAAAAGAAAACGCATTGCAAATTAAAAGTCGTGCACAAGGCGAAATTAATAATAACAGAAGAGATGTTCAAAAATTAGAAACTCAATTAGAAACAAGAGAAGAAATTTTAAGAAAACAAAATGCTGATCTTAAAAGAAAATCTGAGGAAGTTGAAAAAAAAGATAACTCTCTTGATAATGAGCGAAATAAAGTTCAGAAAATACAATCTGATCAAGAATTAGCTTTAGAAAAAATTTCTAATTATACTGCTGATCAAGCAAAAGAAGTACTAATCGATAAAACCAATAAGAACATTGAATTTGAATTAGCTAAACTTTATCAAGAAGCTGAAAGCGATATGTACGCTAAAGCTGATGCTAAAGGTAAAGAAATTTTAGCACAATCTATGCAACGCTTTGCTTCAGAAGTTGTTGGAGAATCATCTGTTTCTTCTATTGAACTTCCTAATGAGGAAATGAAAGGAAGAATAATAGGTAGAGAAGGTAGGAATATTAGAGCCCTTGAAAATTTTACTGGTGTAGATTTGATTGTAGATGAAGAACCTAAATCTATTTCTATATCTTGTTTTGATCCTATCAGAAAACAAACAGCTATTGTAGCAATAAATTCTTTAATTAAAGATGGTAGAATTCATCCTGCAAGGATCGAAGAATTAGTTGAAAAATCTAAAAACGAAGTTAATCGTGAAGTTAGAAATGCTGGTCAAAAAGCTATTTTTGAAATTAATATAAAAGGATTAAATAATGAAATAATTGATCTTATGGGGCGTTTAAAATTTAGATATTCATATGGTGAAAATGTTTTACAACATTCTGTTGAAGTTGGTAGTTTTGCAGGATTAATAGGAGCTCAAATTGGACTAGATCCTGAAATTTGTAAAACAGCTGGGTTTTTACACGACTTAGGTAAAGCTTTAACTCATGAAATAGAAGGACCTCATGCTGAAATAGGAGCAGACATAGCAGAAAGAAATAAATTACCATCAAAAGTAGTTACTGCTATAAGAGAACATCATGATAGAGAGATGAGTTGTGCTGAAAGCTATGTAGTTGCTGCTGCGGATGCAATTAGTGCAGCAAGGCCTGGTGCAAGAAATGACTCCTTGGAAAGATATATAGAAAGATTAACAGCTCTTGAAGATATAGCTTTAAGTTTCGAAGGTGTTCAGAAATGTTTTGCTATTCAAGCTGGAAGAGAAGTTAGAGTGATGGTAGATCCTGTTAAAATTAATGATATAAAAGCATCCTCTCTTGCTAGAGATATATCTACTGAAATAAAACAGAAATTAAATTTTCCAGGTCAAATTAAAATCATAGTTATTAGAGAAACAAGAGCTGTTGAAACTACAGGTGATTATAATTAGGTGAAATAAATTTGAAAATCTTAATGATTGGAGACGTTGTAGGAAAAGGTGGGAGACAAACACTCCGTAAACTGCTTCCTACTATAATAAAAGAAAATCAAATTAACTTTGTGATTGCACAAGGTGAAAACTCTGCAGGTGGTTTTGGAATAACAAGAAAAACTTCTAATGATTTTTTTGACTCAGGAGTAGATGTTATTACATCAGGGAATCATATTTGGGATAAGCCGGATATATTTGAAGATCTTGATGCATTAAATTCAAAAATATTAAGACCCAATAACTATCCCAAAGAAAAACCTGGGACTGGTATTTATTTTAATAATCAAATTGCAGTAATTAATCTTTTAGGCTCAGTTTGGATGGGAAAAATTGACTCTCCATTTGATTCGATTAATAATATTTTGAATGAACTTCCTAACATTCCTATATTTATAGATCTTCATGCTGAAGCAACTTCAGAAAAAGCTGCTCTTGCATGGCATTTGGATGGGAGAATATCAGGATTAGTTGGAACTCATACACACGTGGCAACTTGCGATCATAAAATTTTACCTCAAGGAACTGCCTTTGTTTCAGATCTAGGGATGGTGGGTGCAAAAAATAGCATTTTAGGCTTTGACAAAGATGCGTCTTTATCTAGATTTTTTAATGGAGAGAAAAAAAGAATGATTCCTATTGAAAGCGGTGAGATGATTTTCAATTCAGTACTTATTGAAATAGATAATTCAACAAATAAAGCATCTTCAATTTCTAGAATTGATGAAAATACTATCATTTGATGTTTGCTGATTTACATATTCATACTGATTTTTCAGATGGAATATATTCACCTAAAGAAATTATAAATCGAGCCTTACTTGCTAATTTAAAAAAAATTTCAATAACCGATCATGATATTTTTTTAGGAAATATTGAGGCAAAAAATATCGTTAAAGATAATAATTTAGATATAGATATAATTCCAGGAGTTGAATTCTCTTGCTTTCAAAATGAAATTGAATTTCACATAATTGGTTTATTTGTTGATTTTGATGACTTATTAATTAATACAGTTATTCAAGACATGCAAATTAAAAGAATTGAATCTATAAAAAATATAATTGAATATCTTAAATATAAAAATATTCAATTAAAATATAATGATATATTATCTCAATCTAAAGGTTCTATAGGTAGACCTCATATAGGAAAAGAGCTAGTAAATAAAGGCTACGCTAAAAACATCAATGAAGCATTTAATAAATATCTTTCTAACGCCCTTTTAAAAGGCATAAGAGAACCTAGATTACCATTACAAAAGGCAATTAATGTTATAAATAATGCTGGAGGGTTATCAATTTTAGCTCATCCCGATTTAAGTAATAAAAATTTATTTAATTATATTAAAGAAATGAAAAATATGGGACTTAAAGGAATAGAAATTTCTTCTCCCAGATATGGATTATTTAGACAAAAAGAAATTATAGAATTATCTAATATATTTCAACTAATTCAATCTGGAGGAAGTGATTTTCATGGATTCCATAAAGGAATAGAAATTAATGAAAACAACGGTATAACTAAAGCTGAATATAGCAAACTATTAAATTATAAAAAAAATTAATGATTTATTTTATAATTTTTTCTATAGCTTGCTACACAATAGGATCTATTCCAAATTCTTATTATTTTGGAAAATATTTTTTAAAAACAAATATATTAAATCAAGGTACTGGTCATTCAGGATTATCAAACTTATATATTTTTTTATCATATAAAAAAATATTATTATTACTATTTTTTGATGTTATTTTAAAAGGAGCTATTCCTGCATATTTCTTATACAATTTATTTCCTGAGTCAATTTTTTGTTTATTTTTTATAATTATAGGACATAATTGGTCTTTTTTAATAAAATTTAAAGGAGGAAAAGGCTTAGCTGTTTCAATAGGTATTATAATTGGATTAAATTATAAATTATTTTTAATTCTATTATTAATATTTATGGTTTTTTGGGTATTAATGAAGTTTAAGGATAGTTCTTTGCCATGGATTATTGCTTTTTTTCTATTACCATTTATATATATAATTGATTATAAATTTTATAATTTCTTTTTTTATGATGAAGATTTTAATTTATTTATAATTACCATAACGATTTTTATATTATTATTATTTAGGAGAAGCTTAGGTAATAGATTTATTGATATTTTTAATTATAGAATCTTTCTAAATAGATTGTTTTTTGATAGAGAAAGCAGATAATGATAACTTGTTATAAGCATAAAAAAACTGAAACAGTTCTTTCATGCTCTAGGTGTAATAAACCTGTATGCAATAAATGTACTATTGATTCTTTTGTAGGAATCAAATGTCAAGATTGCGGGATAATAGGGAAGCCTGCTATTTTAAATATTAGTTTTATTGATATTTTTAGAGTTTTTTCTATATCACTTTTATTTTCATTTTTTGTTGGATTTATTTACTCATTAATTTTAGTGATTATATTAAATATAGACTTATTAGGTAACATTCAATCAACAGCTCTAATGTCATTAAGGATTATTACACTAATATTTTTAGTTTTTTTTGGTGTAGTTAATGGTGAATTAGTAAAAAAACTTTCAAAAAATAAATTAAATAGAATTTTTCCTATAATTTCTGCTCTGAATACTTTAATTCTTTGGCTGGTGATATTTTTTACTTTTTCATCAATTTTTTTACAATACCAAATTTGGTGGTATCAATTTTTTTATCAACCTGTAGCTATGCTTGGCTTAGGAATAGCAATATACTTATCATATACAAGAGTGAAGTAAAAATTATGAAAAAAACAAAAATAGAAAAAATAGAACCAATTTTGTGGGACAGATGGCTTTTACTAAAAATTTATTGTGAAGATGGAACAGTTGGTATAGGTGAAGGAGGAGTGCACGGGTGGCAAAAACCAACTAAAACTATGATTGAAACAATGAGTGATTATTTAATTGGCAAGGACCCATCACTTATTGAACATCACTATCAATGGCTATATAGGTCTAGCCATTTTATGGGCTCTATAGTCCAAGGCGCTCTTTCTGCAATAGACATAGCTCTTTGGGATATCAAAGGCAAAAGATTTGGGGTTCCAATTTATGAATTACTTTCAGGAAAAACTAGAGACAAAGTTAGATGTTATATGCATGTAGGAATGTATAATCCAAATTCTAAGTCTAAACTTGGAACAACAGATGCATTAGTTGAAGATGCTAAAAAGGCTGTAAAAAAAGGATTTACTGCAGTAAGATTTTCTCCTTATAATGATAAATTTTTTTTACACAAATCTTTTACAGAATGGTCTAATGAATCAGTAAATAACGTTGCTGCAGTAAAAGAGACAGTTGGTGATTCTGTAGATATATGTGTAGAAATTCATAGACAAATGAGTCCAGCGGAAGGAATTAGCTTAGGTAAAAGGCTAGAACAATTTTCTCCTTTTTTTTATGAAGACCCGATGCTCCCAGATTCACCAAATTTGATGGCTGAAATTCAAAATAATTGTAATATACCTATTGCTACAGGAGAAAGATTTACAAGTATTTATGAATTTCAACAATTACTTGAAGCTAAAGGAACTAGCTATATCAGACCAGATTTATGTTTGGCTGCTGGGATAAGTGGTTGCAAAAAAATATCAGCAATGGCAGAATCCTATCATGTAAAAGTGATTCCACATAATCCTCTTTCACCAGTATCTACAGCAGCGTGCGTACAACTTGATGCTTCTATTCCTAATTTTGCTCTACAAGAATACACAGGAGAAGATAAATATCCAAAAAGCGACCTTATTACAAATCCAATTAAGCTTGATAATGGTTATTTGATTGTTCCTGAAGGTCCTGGTTTAGGAATAACTCTTAATGAAGCAAGTTTAACTCTAGGAGAAAATCCTAAAGTATTAGATACTCCTATTGGAATTGATGGTTCAGTTCAAGATAGGTGATTGAAAAGTTATATTTGTTCCTCTATTGAATATTTACTGAATTAAGATTTAAAAAAACTTAGCTTTAAATTGGAAATGAAAAATATTTTTTAAGACCTAATAATTGCTTCTATATCATTTATTTCCTTAGGTATCTTATGGGTGAGATTTTGAGGTCCTGATTGAGTTATCAATATATCGTCTTCTATACGGATTCCTATATTTTTAAACTTATTAGTTATACTTTGTGCCATGTCTCCAAAGTATAAACCTGGTTCAATTGTTAATATCATACCCTCTTCAAATTGAGTAAATTTATCATGTTTATCCTTATATTTCCCAGCATCATGCACATCTAATCCTAACCAATGAGAAGTAGAATGCATATAAAAAGGGAAATATAATTTTTTTTCAATTATTTCATCTACTGATTCTGAAAAAACTTTTAGATGTCTAAGCCCATCAATCAAAGTAATTAGTGCTTTCATATGAGGATCATTTATTGATTTTCCAACTTTACATTCTTTAATAGCATTTATATTTGCCTCAAGAACTATTTGATAAATATCTTTTTGTTCACTTGTAAACTTTTTATTTACAGGCCAAGTTCTTGTGATATCTGCAGAATAATAATCCCACTCTGATCCAGCATCAATAAGTAATAATGAATCTTTTTCTAATTTTTCATTATTACTGACGTAATGTAAAATACATGAATTTTTTCCAGAGGCAACTATTGATGGATATCCATTACGTTTTGCTCCTGATAACCTAAATTCTTTTTCTAAAATTTCCTGTATTTCAAACTCATACTTTTCATTTGATGTGTGTTCTAAAGCTTTAGTGAATCCTTTTGCAGAGATATCTATTGCATTTTGTATCAAATTAATTTCAGCGCTACTTTTTATTAGACGCATAGAATCAATTAGTATAGAGGGATCAATAATTAGTGGATTTGGAGTACCTGTTCTTGACTTCGTTCTTTTAAAATTTTCTAAACCTTCAAAAATCATTTTGTCTACTTTTTGAGAAGATCCGAGATTATAGTAAATTTTTTCACATGAAAAGATTATTTCCTTAAATTTTTCATGTTCGCTATTGTTGTAAAATTCATCGGCTAAATAAAATGATATTGCTTTTTCCTTTCCTATTTTATATCCTGTCCAAACTTCTGCTTCAATTTTTTTTTCTTGAAGAAATAGAATATATTTTTCGGATTCTTTTTTTACCATTATTACTAATGCATCTGGTTCTTCTAATCCTGATAGATACCAAAAAATTGAATCTTGTCGAAATTCAAAATTTACATCATTATTTCTTACTTTTTCAATCTCTCCTCCAATAACTAACACAGAATTTTCATCCATATTTTTAAAAAGTTTGTTTCTTCTTTTTTGATATTCTTTTTGATTTAATATTTTCATTGAATAAAGTATTTTTCCTTATACCATTTTAGTTCTTCTATACTTTCTTTAATATCATCAAGTGCTAAATGTGTATTTTTCTTTTGAGGTTCTTCACTAGATGGTTCATACCACCTTTTTAACACTTCTTTAAACGAAGAAACATCTATCATTCTATAATTTAAATAATTATCAAGCAGCGGCATTTCTTTGTGTATATACTTTCGATCAATATGTATAGAATTTCCACATAGGATTCCTTTATTTTTTCTAACCCATTTTGAAATAAAATCAACATTTATTTTATCTGCTTTTTCAATATCTATTTTAGAGTCATGAACTAATTTCATTAAACCTGACTTTGTGTGAACTCTTAATGGCCAATCTTCTATTTTTTCTAACTCTTTTGCAGTTCTATGAATAACAAGATTTGGACCTTCTTCTAAAACTTCTAGATTTTGATTGGTAATTATACAAGCAGTTTCTATTATTACTTGATCATCTGATAGACCAGTAAATTCTAAATCCATCCAAATTAGGTTGTTATCATTGAGCATATAAGAATATATTATTATTTATTAAACATAATTTTATCAAATGAAAAAAAATTACACTATTCCAATTGAACGAAATAAAATTGATCAGTTATATAATTTATGGCTAAACAATGGTTATGAAACAAATGAAGACATTGATATTACTAAGGAACACCTTCTTGGCATTGAAAAAGATATTTCAGAAATTAAGCTTTACACATTTGAAAATTCATCTTCCATAGAAAGTTCTTGCATTACAATATATAACAAAAAATTACCTATTATAGCTGGCTTAGGTGAAGTTTGTACTGAAATTACTTCTAGAGGGAAAGGCCTTGCAGGTACATTATGTAATATAGCTAAAGAAGATTTTTTTTCAAATAAAAGTTCTGAAGGGATTTTTTTAGGAACTGTAAATCCATCAGCAGAAAAAATATACAAAAAACTTGGATGGGTAAAAATTCCAAATTCAAAAGTAATGTTTAATTCAAAAGAAGATATATCATTTCAAGATTTTATAGATGACTATTATTATGATAAATCTGAAATTTTTATCCAGAATGGCTCTCCTAAGTTTAGAATATCCCTAATTCCATATTTTTTATCTCAAATTAGTAATCATAATGTAGATATAAATGCAGGAATTATAGGTAATGATTGTTCATCAATGTGCCTTGGTACATACAACAGGTTTGACGAAATAACAAAAAATAAAGGACAATGGTTTGTAATGAGCAATAATAAAAATAAAATTTTTTCTACTTCTTCGTTTAAAAGTATCTCCAACGGCACCATCCAATTGGATGGTACTTATAAAAAAGGGTATGAAAATTATTTTATTGATCTGATAAAAAATAATTTAAGCACTTTAAATTCTGATAACTGTGAAAGAATAATTTGTGAAGTTTTAGAAATTGATCAAGATAAAATACAATTATTTAAAGAGCTAGGTTTTTTAGAAACAAGAAATAATGAGAGTAAAACATTAAAAAGAGGAAAAGTTTTTAAAATTTTAGAAATTAAATAAACTTTCAAAATATTTTTATATTAAATTTATTTTCTTTATTTTTCATCATTTCTCTTTAAAGTTTTTTTTCTATTAGGAAGTAATTTCATTATTTCTATACGTGTATTTTCTGAAAAATAAACCCAATTTGAAATTTCATCACTACTTCTAAAACAACCTGTACAAAATATGTAATTTGGATCATATTTGCAATTTTTATTACAAGGAGAAGATATAATATTCAATTTAATTTAAAAGATTACATTTATTACTAATATTACTTACAACTACAACATTTCAATATAATCTCTTCCTTCTTTTCATTGTATTTTTTTATAAATTTAATGAAATGAAAAAATATATTATTACAAATAATCAAGGAAGTAAGTTTTTATTATAAAAGACAATTTTAAAAAAAAAATTATAATTAATAATATGGATGAACAAAAAATTTCTATTGATTTACATGGCATGAGAGCACAAGAAGCAATTCAAGCGATAAATGAACATATTATTAAGTGTGTTAATTTAAGCTATTCTCAGGTAAGAATAGTTCATGGTCATGGTACGGGGGTTTTAAAAAAAATTACGGAAGAAGTTCTTGATTCATCTGATTATGTTAATAAATATTATCCTGACCATAATTTCAGTTCTACAATTGGTGATTTGAAGTATTAATTACTTCTAATTATTATTGCTATTATTGCTCCAATAACAAACCATAAGGTCCATCTAAACCACCAAAATTTATATAATTGCTTAAATTTTTCCATTTTTAATTTTTCCTTGTTTTTTTATTTAAATTGTCTAATGCTTCATTTAGCTCATTTTCTAATTGATCGACTACATTCTTAACTGAAGTAATATTATTAATTCTACCTATTCCTTGACCTGAACCCCAAATATCTTTCCAGGTTTTAGGCTTTTCTGAGGATCCAAAATTCATTTGACCTTTATCTCCCAACGGAAGATCTTGTGGGTCAAGTCCAGAATTAACAATAGACCCTTTTAAATAATTTCCTAATACTCCAGAAAAATAAGAAGTATAAACAATATCTTCAGCTGAGCTATCTAAAATCATTTTTTTATAAACTTCATTTGCATTTGATTCTATTGTTGGTATAAATCTAGATCCAACATATGCTAAATCAGCTCCTAATGCTAATGCTGATGCAATAGAATAACCGTCACCTATAGACCCCGATAATAAAATTGTTCCACCAAACCATTCTTTTACCTCTCTTAGTAATGCGAAAGGAGAAAGATTTCCTGCATGCCCTCCAGCACCCGCAGTAACCAAAATTAAACCATCAACGCCTAATTCAGCAGCTTTTTTTGCATGTTTAATACTAATCACATCATGATAAACTACTCCTCCATAACTATGCGCAGCATCTATAATTTCATCTGGTGGTCTTAGGCTTGTTATGATTATTGGAACTTTATTGTCTACGCAAGTTTCCATATCTGGAATCAATCTTTTATTTGATTTGTGACATATTTGATTTACCGCAAATGGAGCAGCTTTTTTATCTGGGTTATCTATCTCAAATTTACTAATTCCACCTTTTATTTTTTTAATCCATTCGTCTAAAGTTTCAGGTTCCCTTGCATTTAATGCAGGAAATGAACCTATTATGCCTGAAATACATTGATTTATAACTAGATTAGGATTTGAAACAGTGAACATTGGAGCTCCTACAACAGGTATCCTTAAATTGAAATTATTAATTTTATACATAAATTGTTATATTTTGATTATTAATGTTAATGATATTTTACTAAATTAATTTATCTTCATAGATTCTTTACAATTATTTTATATTATTATCATATATACAAATAATTAGGAGTTATAGTTGCAAAATTCTAATCAAATTGACCTACTAATTAATCAAAGTGAAAATAAAATTGGTAAAAAGTTTATTTTTAGCCTTTTGATAATACTAGGGATACTAGGAATTTTATTATATTGGTATTTTTTTATATATACCAAAGAAGAAACTAATAAAATTTCATATATTGAACATACTGTTTCTACAGGAACAATCGCAGATTTATTAATTGCTTCAGGATCAACTTCTATTGAAAAGAAAATCAACTTATCATTTTCTACTAGTGGAACTTTAAGCGATATTTTAATTACTGAAGGTGATCAAGTTGAAAAAGGACAATTATTAGCAGAACTTGACTCAGTTGATCTACAAAATTCATATGATAGATCAAATTTACAATTAAAGAAATTATTAGATATGCCTTCAAATGAAAATCTAAAAAATGCCCAATATTTAATTAGCCAAGCTGAGAAAAATTTAAATGATTTATTAGATTATCCATCTCAAGAACAGTTGAAGACTGCAGAAGAGCTTGTGTTACAAGCTCAGGCAAATTTTATAACCGCTCAAGAAAACTATGATGAATTATTAAATCCTGGAGAAACTAAAATTGATAGTGCAATTAAGCTTTTGGATCAATCTAATTATAGTATTTCAAATTCTAATTATAGTATTTCAAATTTAAATTTATTAATAAAAAAATCTGAAGATACTGTTGATTCATCTAAAATTTTACTTATTGAATCAGTAAATAAATATTGCAGTGAACACAACAGCTTGCCATTTAAGGGAGAGGTTTGTTCTGGAGTTGAAAATCTTCCAGTATCCAAAATTGTAACTGATAAAATTTTGAATGAAATTTTTAAATGTTGTAATGCTACTGAAACAGAAATGAATTTATCTAAATCATTCATTAACTTAAATTCAAGTCACATATCTTCAATAGAACAAATAAATGTTCATAAAGATCAATTACAAAGTTATAAAGATCAATTACAAAGTGCAAATGCTAGTTTGAAAGATGCTCAAAATACATATGATGATTTATTAAACCCTACTCAAAATGATATAGAAAGACTTACTTTTTTGGAAAAACAAGCTGAAATAAATTTACAAAAAAGATTATTGTCTCTTAATGAAATTAAATTAGGATCCAATATAAATGATATAAATTTAGCTAAAGAAAATCTTGAAAAAACTAAACTTTCATTAGATACATTGAAAAAAGGTGCAGATATCAATGACTTAGCTATTCAAGAGCTACTAGTTACTCAATCAAAAGAAAACCTTTCTAAAACAAAACTTTATTCACCATTTTCAGGGCAAATTTCATCTATAAATTCTAATTCAGGTGAATTTATAGGTTCTGGACAAAACTTTTTAACTTTAAGCGATCTAGATACAATAGAAATGGAAATAATAGCATCAGAAGCAGAGTATGTAGAAATTAAAAAAGGAATGCTTGGAATTGTTATTCTAGATTCTAAACCTCAAGCACCGTTAATTATTGAGGTTATTGCTATTTCAGATGTTCCAAATGTTCAACAAGGAGTTGTAACTTATCCTGTTAGAGCAAGGTTTGTTAGAGGTTTTGAAGTAATTACTCTGCTCAACCAATTTATCCCATTGCTAGAATCTTTATCTGGTAGCTTGGGCGGAGGGATGCTTGAAGGTATGATTCCTGGCGGTATGGGCGGAGGGATGCTTGAAGGTATGATTCCTGGCGTTATGGGGAGAGGAATGCCTGAAGGTATGATTCCTGGTGGTATGGGGAGAGGAATGCCCGAAGGTATGATTCCTGGTGGTATGGGGAGAGGAATTGATTTAAATTCTGATAGTCCCTTACTAAGCTTTTTATCTGATGAGCTTCCTGCTGAAGGAATGAATGGTACGGTTACTTTATTAAAAGAATCAGTTCAGGATGTTGTTATAATCCCTACTGATGCATTAATAGCGGAAAGAAGTTTAACTAAGGTTCTTATTTCTATAGAAGAAGATAATTTTACATATGTTGAAATTACAACAGGTCTGAGTGATGGGGAGAATATAGAAATTACAAGTGGATTAAATATTGGAGATAAAATTTATATAGAATCAGATGATGAATCAATTCAATCTGACTCCATAGATGGTTCAGCGAGAATTATTGACAACTTTATGCAGTCAGGACCAAGAGGAGGTAGACCTCCAAGATGATAAGACTTAATAATGTGTCAAAAATATTTGATACAGGTTTCAATCAAGTTAAGGCTTTGTCTAAAATAGATCTTTCGATAGATCAAGGTGAATTTATAGCAATTAAAGGTCCTTCAGGTTCTGGTAAAAGTACAATGATGAATATTGTTGGTTTGCTAGATAGGCCTACAAATGGGGAATATATTTTAGCAAATAATGACGTTTCTAAATTAAATGATAACTCTAGATCTTTAATAAGGGGTAGTATATTTGGATTTGTATTTCAATCCTACAATCTTATACCTAGATTATCAGCTGTGAGACAGGTAGAAATGCCATTAATTTATAGGAGAGATAAAAATAGAAGAAAAAAATCTATTATAGCTTTATGCAAAATGGGTTTAGGCGAAAGAGTCTTTCATTCACCAGTTGAATTATCTGGAGGTGAACAGCAAAGAGTATCTATTGCTAGAGCATTAGTGGGAAATCCTAAAATAATTCTAGCTGATGAACCAACTGGTGCTTTAGATACAAAAACAGGTGAAGAAGTGTTGGGGATTTTCAAAGAACTTTCACTTGAAGGTATAACTGTAATAATTATTACTCATGATGATTCTGTGGCGAAAAAAACATCTAGAATTATAGAAATGAAGGATGGGATGATTATATGAGTATATTTGATGCTTTAAATTTTGCCTTCAGATCTATAATATCTACTCCACTTAGAAGTGGACTTACTGCTTTAGGCGTTATAGTTGGAGTGACATCAGTGATTGTATTAGTTTCTCTAGGTCAAGGTATACAAAAACAAGTTGAAGATGAAATAAATTCACTTGGTACAAATTTACTTTTTATAACAGCTAGGTCCGAAGATTCTAGTACAGGAGTATCTGGAGGTAGAAATTCTGGAATATCATTAACTCTAAATGATTCCAAAGAAATGTCATCAAAAAATATTAAAGGAGTAAGAAGTATTGCTCCTCAAATAGATTTTCCTGCGCAATTAATTGCTGGTAATTATAATGTTGAAGCCAATGTTTTTGGTACAACTCCGGAATATTTAGATGTCACATCAACAGAAACAATATCAGGAGATTTTATAACTCAAAAAGATGTTGACACAAAAGCTTTGAGAATAGTTTTAGGATCTGAAATTACAAAATCTTTATTCCCAGATCAAGATCCTGTTGGAAAAATAGTTCGATTAAGTATTTTTAATAGATTTGATTTTCGATTTATAGTTTCTGGAGTTATGAAACCTAAAGGAGGAGACGGAGAAGAAGATTTCTCAGTTTTTATACCTGTTTCAACCATGCAAAACAGAATAGGTTTCTTAAGGAATCCCAATGGTGACGTTAATGTATTTCGAATAATAGTTAGATCAACAGATGATGCAGATAAAAACTTAGTGATAAATGCTATAACTAAAACCTTGAAAGATATACATGAAGTAAATGAACCAGATTTTGAAATTACTAGTATGGATCAACTATTAGAGGCAGCAAATCAAGTAAATCAAGCATTAACATTATTTTTAGGTTCCATAGCTGGTATTTCTTTGTTAGTAGGAGCAATTGGCGTAGGAAATATTATGCTGGTTAGTGTAACTGAAAGAACTAGAGAAATTGGGATATTGAGATCTATAGGGGCGACTAAATTTGATATTAGATTACAGTTTATTACTGAAGCCTTAACAATTTGCCTTTTAGGCGGTATCTTCGGTATTCTAATTGGAATTATTATTTGTTTGAATCTAAATGATATTTCATTTGGAGAAGAAAATAATTTATCTGCTGTTATAACTATAGAAAGTATTATTTATTCATTTGTTGTTTCTTTTTTGGTTGGACTAATAAGTGGAGCTTATCCTGCCTATAGAGCTTCAGAGCTAGATCCTATAGAAGCATTAAGAAGTGAATAATTATTGCTTAAAATAGACGTTTTCTAAACCAATAATATTATCTAATTTCTCCTCTAATGATCTGCTTGCATTCACGGTAGCAAAAGGAAGATTTAATTTTACTTTATCATTGTTGTTTTTAACTATTAAAGAAACAGGGATATTGCCTTCGTTATCTAATAGAATACGAGTCAAATCATCCATCAAGTGTTTATTGCTTGAATGTTGATTATCATCTACTGTAATAATAACTTCTTTAATTTCATCCATATTTTCATTCCCAATTTCTTCAATTATTGTTTTTTCTTTTTTTATTCCTTCTGTATATTCCTCAATATTCATTATAGGAGAGGGTTTATTGAGATTTTTTGGAATGTTTTCTTTGGGCAAAATTTCTTTATCTAAAGAAAACACTTCTCCATCATCATACCAAATGGAAGGATCTCCATTTCTGTTATTTATTTTTCCTTTGATTTTTGCCATATTGCTATGCAACCATTTATCTACACCTTCAATTTTATTTTGCCAAATCATAAGGTCTATTATTCCATCAATTAGCTCTAATTTAACTATCATAAATTCAGAACCTTTTCTAGATGTTCTTTTTTCATACGACCTTACTTCGACTATAAATGTATAAGGTTTATTTTGATCTAAAGAATCTAATTGTTCTAAAGATACTATTAGATTTGGATCAATATTTTTTATTTTTAGTATTTCTTTGTGGTTAGGATTTTCAGTGAATGCAACTCCAATAATTTCTTTTTCCCAGTGCATTTTTTGAGCATCTTCAGTTTTATTATCTATAATTTCTATTTCAGTAGTTGGTGTTTCAACTTCTTCTCCAAAAAGGTCAAACATTGTTGTTTGATTACTATTTCTCAATTTAGTTATATTATTAATTTGTAATAATATTCTTTCAATTGAATCAAACAAGCTCCCTCTATCACCAAAATCATCCAAACTTCCTGATTTAACTAAGCTTTCTAATACTTTTTTATTCATCCAGCTCGAGTCCATTCTTTTAGAAAAATCTTCTAAAGATTTGAACAAACCATTTTTATTTCTTTCTTCAATGATTTTATTAATAGGGTTAATTCCAACATTTTTTAAAGAACTAAGTCCAAATCTAATAGCACTTAATCCATCTATGTTTTCTATTGAAAACATAGTTTCAGAATAATTTATATTAGGATTTTTGACTTGAATTTCTGTTTTTCTTATTTCTAAAATACAATCAGAAATTTTTTCAAAATTATTTATAGAAGAATTTAATAATGAGGTAAAATATTCAACTTTAAAGTTTGATTTAAAATATGCTGTCCAGTAAGCAATCATTGCATAAGAAACACTATGTGCTTTGTTAAAAGCATATCCTGCAAAAGGTTCAATTAATTCAAAAATTTTATTTGCTGTTTCTTTGTCAAATCCTTTTTTTAAAGAACCTTTAATAAAAGTATTTTTTTCTGCAAGCATTACTTCTTTGATTTTTTTCCCCATAGCTTTTCTTAAAATATCTGCTTCTCCAAGCGTGTAGCCTCCAAAAGCTTGGGCGATTTTAAGAACTTGATCTTGGTAAACTATTATTCCGTATGTTTCTGATAAAATATCTTTTAATATTTCATGAGGATATTTTATTTCTTTTTTACCATATTTTGATTCTATAAATGTGTCAATATGTTCCATAGGGCCAGGTCTATATAAAGCGATCATTGCAGCTATATCAGAAATACTTGACGGCTTTAAGTCTTTAATGTATCTTCTCATTCCTGAAGACTCTAATTGAAAAACTCCAAAAGTATCTCCTTTAGATAATAATTCAAATGTTTTTTTATCATTTTTAGAAATACTATAAATATCAAAATCTTCATTAGTATTTTTTTCAATTAGTGCTACGGTTTTACCAATAATAGTTAAGTTGGTAAGACCAAGAAAATCCATTTTTAATAATCCTACATCTGCAATTGCACCCATAGCATACTGTGTTGTTGGAGGAGCATTTTCATCGTTTGAAGTTGATCTTTGTAGGGGGACATCATTAGTTAAATCATTTTGAGATATTACCACCCCTGCTGCATGAGTAGATGCGTGTCTAATAGTACCTTCTAATTTAGATGCAAATTCAATAACTTTTTTATAATCTTTATCGGATGTAAGAGATTTAAATTCAGGAATCTTTAATGCATCTTTGATTTTAGTTCCTACCCTAGTTGGTATTAATCCTGCAAGTTTATCACCTACAGATAATGGTAAATCTAATACACGAGTAACATCTCTAACTGCTGCCTTAGCTCCCATAGTTCCAAATGTAATGATTTGAGCAACATGATTATTACCATATCTTTTAACACAATATTTCATTACCTCATTTCTTTTGTCATCTTCAAAATCCATGTCAATATCAGGCATTTCTCTTCTTTCAAGATTTAAGAATCTTTCAAAAACTAAATTATTTTCCATTGGATTTATTCTGGTTACTTCTAAACAATAGAGCACTAAGCTTGCAGCGGCAGAACCCCTAACTGCAGAAAGTATTTTTTTTTCATTTACAAAATTAAAAATATCCCAACAAACTAGAAAGTAATCAGGAAAATTTGTTTTTTCTATAACATGTAATTCATATTCTAGCCTTTCTATAAGAGAAGGATCATTACTATCAAATTTTTTACTAAAACCTTTATAAGACAATTCTCTTAAGTAGTCCATAGAACTTTTATTATCTGGACAATCATATTTAGGCAATAAAGTTTTAGACAAGTCCAATGTAATATCGCATTTTTCCGCAATAGCCAAAGTATTAGATAGTCCTAATGGTAATTCTTTCCATTGGTTATACATTTCTTCTGATGATTTTATATGGTAATTATCGTCATCAAATTTAAATCTACTAGGATCGTTTATATTTGAATTTGTTTGTAAGCACATTAACAATTCATGAGCTAAGTGATCATTTTTTTCAACATAATGATTATCGTTTGTAATAACTATTGGGATATTATCTTGAGAATTTATTCTTAAGAGTTCTTTATTAATTTTTTCTTGATTTGGAACTCCTTTATGTTCCATGATTTCTAGGTAAAAATTTTCTTTAAATACTTCATTAAACCATCCGTATGTTTCTTTTACTTTTTTATCATTTTCTGAAATAATGGCTCTTGATAATTCTGATGAAGGACATCCAGATAAAGCTATAATTCCTTCACTATTTTCTTCTAATATTTTTCTATCTATTCTTGGCTTATAATAAAAACCATTTAAATTTGAATGAGTAACAAGTTTCATCAAGTTTTGATAGCCTTTAATGTTTTGAGAAAGCAAAGTAAGGTGATATGGACTTTTTTCAGAAGAGTCTTTTTTATAGCTATCTTCTTTAGCAACATATGCTTCTAATCCTAAAATAGGATTGATATCGTTTTTTTTTGCTACCTTATAGAATTCAACCGCTCCGTACATATTTCCATGATCAGTTATTGCTATAGAAGATTGATTGTTATCTTTAACTTTAGCAATCATTTTTGTTAAGTTACTCATACCGTCTAAAAGACTGTACTCGGAGTGATTATGTAAATGGACAAATGAATTCAAAATATCTCTTTAATAATAATTAATTGAAAAAAAATTAGGTTATATAGAGAATAGATCCGACACAAAAAATATTCATTATTTTTTATCCTCTTTTTTGATTAATTAGTTTTTTTTTTCAAAGAAATTACTAATGGAATTGCTAAAAGCATCGCAAAAGATAAAACATAGTATGCATATTTATATTCTCCTGTAATATCTTTTGTTAAACCAATTAATAAAGGAGCAAGGGCTCCAAATATTGCACCAACTGTATTTAATAATCCAATCATAGATCCATAGCTTTTTCTTCCAAAATAGTCTGCTACTAATGTTAATCTTAGAGGAACAGAAGCTCCAAACCCTAAACCAAAAAATAATATAAATAATACTATTCCTAAACTTTGAGGGAGAAAAGTATAATCATTTTGTAGACCTATTACACTTACACCAAATATTCCTATAGTTAATAATGAGAATGAGATTGCTAGTAACTTTTTACGGTCAAACTTATCAGTTAAAAAGCCTACGATGACCCTTCCAGATATGTCTCCCCACCAAGATAATCCTATGATTGTTGCTGCAATAGTTGTTGTTAGCCCAAATTCTTTAAAAGAAGTTAAATGAAACAAATTGCTTGTGAAAACTGCCTGGCTAAGTCCACTTGCAAAAGCAAGTTTCCAAAAATTTCCAGTTTTAAGTGCATTTGAAACTGTAATGCCAGAGTCTTTCGCATCAGAGTTTTTATTTTCAATTTTAGTTGGCTTCTCTCCGTCAGGTAATTGCCCATAATTTTCTGGGTCACCTCTAAGAACCAATGAAGTAGGGAATCCTAAAACCCAAAACCCTATACCTACTGCAAAGATCATGTTTCTCCAGCCATATGCATCAATCCCTAAAACTATTAAAGGTACAGTCAGCCCTCCTAAGCCTGCACCAGCCATTAATATTGAGATTGCCTTTCCTCTATTTTTGTGAAACCAATTTCCTACTACTGTAAGGAATATGATAAAAGTTCCAAAAGACATACCTAATGTAAGTATGGTTATAGCACAATAAAATTCCCAAATACTTTGCATTCTACTCATCCAAATAAAAGAAAAACCTGTCAATAGAATTCCAAATGCCATAACTTTTTTTGGGCCAAATTTTTTTATTATAGTTCCTACAAAAGGCGAAATTAGCCCACTTTCAGATCTTTGAATAGATAATGCTGCTCCAGTAGCTGCGCTGCTCCATCCGAATGTACTAAGTATTGCATCAAAAAAAGGAGGAAAACCTCTCCAAAAAACTGCAGATGAATACCACTGAACTAATCCCGCGCTAATTACTATCCACCAACCATAAAAGATATTTGGGGTTCTGATTTTAGAGGGCAATAATTCCATAACCTCCATCAACAGGTATTATACTTCCAGTAATTCCAGTTGATAAATCACTAACAAGAAATAATGCAGTATTTGCTACCTCTTCATGAGTTATAGGTCTTTTTATTGGAGAACGCTCTTCATGTGCTTTTCTCATTTCAGTAAATCCTGGTATGCTTCTAGCTGATAATGAAGGTAAAGGACCAGCTGAGATTGCATTAAATCTTATTTTTTTTGGGCCAAACTCATTTGCTAATTGTCTATTGATATTTTCTAAAGCAGCTTTTGCAGTTCCCATCACGTTATAGCCTGGGTAAACTCTATTTGAAGCATCGAAAGTCATTGAAATTACAGAACCTCCATCTTTTGTAAAATATTCTGAAGCTTCACGAGCTATTGTTACTAGTGAGTATGAACTTGTTTCAAGTGCTAAAGCAAAACCTTCTTTTGAAAGATCAGAAAAATCTCCTCCCAAATCTTCTCGATTTGCAAACGCTATCGAATGAATTATAAAATCAATTTCTCCATGCTTTTTATAGAATTCGTTCATAACATTCTTAACTTCTTTTTCATTATTAGCATCACATTTTATTAGTAATGGATCATAAGGTTCTAATAACTTATCTATATTTTTTAATAATCTTTCGTCTAAATATGTAAAAGCTAATTCTGCTCCAGCTTTTAAAAGTTTTTCTGAAATTGCCCATGCAATTGATCTTTGATTTGCAAGTCCAAAAATAATTCCTTTTTTATTACTCAGATCGATTTTTATACTCATTTAATTCTCCTAATTTCTAAAATTTTCGGCATTATCTATTGGCACATAGGATATTTTTTTATATGCATCACTTATGTCCCAAATTCGCCATTTATTATTTGATACTCCATAAAATATTTCAAACCCTACATCATGAATTATACTTTTTTCAACAAGCTGTGATATGTCTCTATGAGATAGCCAAGTTGAATAATGTCTTATTGAACTTTTAGGTGTATCTATTTTTTGTACAGTTCCAATTCTTAAGTTTACTGATTGAATATTAAATGTTTCAAAATAATACCTTCCAATTGACTCTCCGAAAGATTTTGAAACTCCATAAAATGAATCGGGTCTCAGAGGAACATTTTTATCAATTGTTTTCATATTATCAGGATCAATGTTTTCATATTTACCAGATACTATTTCTTTGTACGGTGAATCATTTTCAAATAATCCTACAGTGTGATTTGAGCTAGCAAAAATCACTTTTTTTACCCCATTGACTTTTGCTGATTCATAAACGTTTCTTGTAGATTCAATATTGTTTTTTAGAACGTCTTCCCAACTAGAATCTACGCTTATAACTGCCCCTAGATGAATAATAACATCCACATTTTTAGATGCTAATTGAACATCTTCAAAATTGTTAATATTTCCTATAATAGTTTTTTGAGATGGAGCTGTAGGTTTTTTTATATCTAAATTAGATACATCATAATTATCTTTTAAGTGGTTATTTAAAACAGTTCCTATTAATCCTGACCCACCTGTGATAAGTATTTTTTTCATGTAAATTCCTTTATTTAACCTTATATATACACTTGAACAATTTCAGGGAGTTTTTCTCAATTAATAATTATCTTTAGTAATAATTAATTTTTATCAAAATTGATTATAGATCTTCCAGATATATTCCCATTTTGTAAATCATCACATGCTTGATTTATGTCATCTAATTTATATTCTTTTGTTACCATTTTATCTAAAGGAAATTTACCTTCTTCAAATAGTCTTAAATACATAGAAAAATCTTTGTCTGGATAAGTTGCGCCTAATGAGCCTCTATATTGTCTTTGATGAAACATAAAATTTCCAGGATCTATAGTCATCTCTTTTCCAGGCATACCAACTAAAACGGCCATCCCACCTATATTTTCAGCACCACTACCACCACCTCTGACACTTGGTAAGATTTGTTCGTTGGTTATTTTTAACCCAATTGTGTCAAAAGCAAAATCAGCTCCTCCTGAAGTTATTTCATGAATAGCTTCTATGGGATCCTGCTTTAAAGAATTGATAACATGGGTAGCTCCAAATTTCTTTGCAAAGTCTAGTTTTTCATCAGAAATATCTACAGCTATAATCGGATAGGCTTGCAAAATTTTTGCCATAATTAAAGATGATAATCCTACTCCTCCTACTCCAAATATTGCAACTGAATCTTCTGGCCTCACTTTTGCAGTATGCAAAACTGCACCGGCACCGGTTAAAACTGCACATCCTACAATTGAAGAATTATATTTATCTGAATTTTTAGGTATTTTTACAACATATCCACCTCTCACTAAAGTATTTTCTCCCCAAGTAGAGGTAGGACCATTTAATGGAGCTTCATTAAATGTCGCTCCTGAAGAGGGATAAGTTGGCCTTCCTTTTACTGGAGTACGGTTTACCCAGGTAATAATTGCTAAATCCCCTTCTTCTAAATGCGTAACTTCTGAACCTTTAGCGATTACAGTACCAGTGCCTTCATGTCCTAATAATGAAGGTGTAGGGGAATCTGGATTATGCATTTGGTGTAATTGACTATGACATACTCCACTCGAATGTAATTTTAGTAATACTTGATCAGGTTTAGGATCAGGTATTTGAATTTCACCTACTGTTAATTTTTCTCCGTACTTTGTATGTATTGCTGCTTTACTATCCATTTTTATTTCCAAACTGTTGTTAATTTACATTGTTAATTTACATTGTTTTCAACCATAATACTATTTTGAAAGAATATAAAATTGATAAAATGAAAAGATGAAGAATTTTTTTTTACCATTGTTTTTTTTGATTTTTATAATCAGTTGTAGTCAAAGTGATAATGTCGAAGTACTTGAAAAAGTTTCACCCATATCTATTAACCCATTAGTAAACTTTACATCTTTTTATAATGAATTAGAACCATCGGAGCAAGATTGTCTGATATTGGAGTTTTCGGGGAAAAATGAAATTATTAACTTTGTTTCTGATAATTCTATTCCTTCCCAAAAACTTTCAGGTTGTTTAGGTCAAAATACTAATTATCGAATATTACAAGGATTATTTATTTTAAGAAATATTGACTTAAATTCTGAAGAAAAAACATGTTTATCTGAAAACAGTTTTAATGAAAAATTTGATTATTTAGGAGAAACATTTGGATCTCCTATTTTTACTTATTCATTAGGTTCTTTATTTTGTCTGAATCAAATTAGTAGAGATAAATATCAACTGAATTTAGAAAACTTTATTGATAACAAATCAATTGTGAATGTTTTACCAAATGATATAAATTCTTTAGAATGTATATCATTGAAAACTAGCAATCAAATCTCGATGGAAGCATTACACTCTATTTATATAAATGCAGGAATATTCCCAGTACAAATAATTTCATTATTACCTCACTTAATTGATTGCTCTAATCTTCCTGAAGAATTATTAGATAGTGGAATTGATGATGAATCTTCTATATGCTTATCAGAAAAATTAGCTATAAATTTTTCTTCATTAGGCGATAATTTTTTACTAGAAATCCCTAAAATAATATTAGATATTGAATCATGCAAAATTGATTCAGAAAAACTACTTACTTATTTTGGAATAGATTTGCCTTCCTCTGATGATGAATTAGAAATCCCTGATATTATTCAAAATGAATCTATTACTGATGAAAGATTTATTTGTTTATCTTCCGAACTAGAATTAAGTGATGTTCTTGAATTTCTTTATACTGGTGTTTTATCAGATAAAGCTATGAATGCAGCTAATAACTGCGGTATATCAAAAGAAGAAATTGAGAAAATAGACCTTTCAGAGATTATTGGCTAGATAGTATAATAATTTTATGAATATAACTATAGATAAAAAATCTGACTTAGTTGTTGCTGCAGATATTGGTGGATCTAATATAAGAGTTGCATTAGTAGATTTAAAAGGGAATATTTTAAAAAAAGAAATAACTAAAACTAATCCTTTAGACGGAATAGAAAACGCTGGTTATAAAATTTCAAAAATGATTGACTCTGTTTCCAAGTCAAAGTCTATTAAAGGAATTGCTTATTCATCAGCTGGTCCTATTAATCAAATAACAGGCCAATATATTAACCCTCCAAATCTTACAGGCTGGCATAATAAATCACTAATTCCAATAATCAAAGAAAAGTTAAAAATTGAGCCCACTAAATTTATAAAAGTTGGTCATGATGCAACTCTTGCTGCATTAGCTGAATCAAAATTTGGTAAAAACAGAGGAGCAAAAAATATTATTTATTTGACTGTTTCTACAGGCGTTGGAGCTGGAATAATTTCTAATGGAAATGTTATTCAAGGAGAAAATTGGTTTGCTGGAGAAGTTGGGCACATAATAATTAATCCAAATGGTCCAAGCTGCTCTTTGGGGTGTCAAGGTTGTTTAGAAGGTAGTGTTTCAGGAACTGCTATTGCGTCTATAGCTAAAGAAAAAATTACAAATGGGGTAAAAACAAATATATTAGATAAATATTTGCTTAAAAACATAGATTCTAAAATTGTTTTTGATTATGCTCAAAAACAAGACAATTTATCTATAGAAATAATTAATTCTGTTTTAGAAAATCTAGGAAAAGGCTTAGCATCTTTATTAGCTATTTTAAATCCAGAAGTGATAATTTTAGGAGGCTCAGTTTCTGAAGCTTTAGGTAAGCTTTATTGGGAAGAATTAATGGAAGAAACTAAGAATTTTTCAATACCTTTTTACCGCTCTAAGCCTCCTGTACAAATGACTACATTAGGTGATGATGCCTCTATATTAGGAGCATCCATAATAGCTAGTGAAGATTAGTCATCAATATCTGGTTGGTCTACTGGCTTTTCATAGTCTGATAATGATTTTATAGGATCATCAATATCAGTATCAATTGCGTCTGGAGCTATAAATGAAGTTCCATCAGAATTTAATGTCCCCCATCCTTCTATTTTTCCGGCATCATACTCATCAAAATCATTATTTTTTAAAAAATCCTTATCTTCATTTGAAATATCTTTAGATTCATCTGTTGGACTATTTGTAGAATCAAGCTCATCGTCTTGCTTTAATTCCAATATTTTTTTTTCACTTAAGGTTACAATTTCGGGTTCAGTTGAAAATTTTAGGTTTTCTAAAATTTTCTTTGCACCATCTCCTCCGATATTGCTTATAGCTAAAACTGCAGATTTTTGAGTTTCTAATTCTTCATCATCCAATAATTCTTTTATTGTATCTAGATGTTCTTCATCACCAATCAAGCTAAGAGAAAGGCAAGAACTAGATCTAATTGCATAATTATCGTGCTCAATAAGATCCTTAATTAAAGGAATCCATTTATTCTTTCCGTTATTACCCATTGATATTACTGAGCATAGTTTATCTGATTCGTTTGAACTGTTGTGTTTATTAATTATTATTTTTTCAATTTTTTCATTATCTATAAAACTCAAACTTTCAATCATATTGTTTTGATCTTCTATATCGGGGCTCTCAGAAATAAAATTTATTCCAAAGTCTAAGATTTTTTTTACTTCATTTTTTTTATTTTTAAAAGTATAGTCTGAAACCCAATTTCCTAAATTTTTTATAGCTGCAGATCTGATTTCATTATCGTCTTCATTTGTAATTATTTTTTTTATAATTCTAAAAACAGTCAAATCAGTGCTTTTTTCAATATATTTAGTTGTAAATAATCTAATTTCTTTATGTTTGTGATTGATAAATTTTATTATTAAGGTTTCAAAATCTTTACCTTTATTTTTATCTTCAAACTCCTGCATTTCTTCAAGAATAGTTAGTATTTCTTCATTTGATTTTTTTAAAATATTTATATATGTTTCTTCAAATAAATCAAAGTTTAAATCTGAATAATTGATTTTTTCTAACATTATGATGAAATTTCTACATTATTTGTTTGCAAAAAAGGTAGAAATAAAGATCCATATATACTTTCTTTGTTTGAACTTACTTCTTCAATTTCGCTAAGTGCTTTAAACGCATTTCCTGAAATCATTGTATTTTTAACTCGCCCTACAATTTTACCTTTTTCTATTTTGTACCCTAATGAAATATTAGCACTAAAATCTCCAGAGAGTTCATTTCCTTGGCCTGCGCCCAACAAGTGATCAACTAAAATTCCTTCATCAATATTTTTTATAATATTTGTAATATCATTTTCTCCATTTTTCATTACTATGTTTGATGTAGTAGGTGAAGGACTAGAATGTAAAGATCTTCCAGCAGACCCTGTAGTTTTCTTTGAAGATTCACTAGCTGTTTTTAAGTCATAAATTCCAGAGATAAATTTTCCATTCTGTATAAGCATATTACGTTTTGTTGGAATTCCTTCTCCGTCATAATTTCGAGATGAAGGGCTAAAGTCTATATGAGGGTCATCATATATAGTGATTTTTTTATCAAATATTTGCTCGCCTTCTCTGTCACATAATGATGAAAGCTTTTTTGATAAATTTGTTCCACTAAAAGAGATTAATAGTGGAGACAGAATTGTCTGATATAAACCATGTGGAGTAAATATCACGGGGCATCCTTTTTTAGGTGTAGAACTTATATTTTGAGCTATTGATAAATCTTTTTTTAAGCTTTCTGTCATCAATAATATTTTCTCTTCACTAATATTGCTTACAGATGTATCGTATTTATAAATATTTAACATATCATTTCCATTGATGATCTGAGCAGAAATAAAAAAACTTATTAATGACTCATCTATTTCAAGTTCAAGACTATTTGAATTGGATAATTTAGTTTCACCAATAGCTAAGTTGAATCCTGCGTCACAAAGTGCATTTGGGAATTTTTTTAATATTGAATCAATTTCATTTTTTAATTTATCTATAAAATAATTATTTGAGATATTAAAATCTTTTTTGTTAAAAATAATAGTGTTGGCAGAGTTTATTTTTTTTGGGAATTGAATTTTTGAATCAATTGAGTAATTACTTAACTCTAAAAAATGTGATTGAAATTTGTCTAAATCATAATTTGATGATGAAGAAAATGTTATTTTTGAATCTCTTTTTGCCCTTACTGCAAATCCTTGAGATTGCTTTGCAGATATTTCTTTTAAGTTGTTTGATTCAAAAGAAATACTTTTATATTCACTTTTTTCTTGATAAATTTCAAATTCATCAAAATTTTTTTTTAGAAAATTTTCTATTTTATCCATTTTATCCACTTGATACTAAACATTTTTTTATTCTAATATGAGGTGATCCATTTGAAACAGGTAATGGCATCTGCCCACCTTTTCCACAACCACCACCTTGGTTTATTTCTAGATCATTAGCTATTCCATCTATATTTTTTAAAGTTGTAAAAAGATTCCCTGATAATTTTACAGGCCTTAAGGTTTCTTTTATTTCACCATTTTCTATACGGTAAGTTTCGGCAGAAGAAAATGTAAACATTTCATGCTCTGTCATTCCTCCGTACCAATTTTTAACATAAAGTCCTTCTTTAGTATCTTTTATAATATCTTCTTTAGTTGATTCTCCATTTTCAATTATCGTATTCGTCATCCTTACAATGGGAGGATATGCAAAAGAAATTGCTCTTGCATTTCCGGTTACTTTTTCAGACATTTTACTAGCAGTCTCTTTTGAATGAAGTCTGCCTACTAAAACACCTTCTCTTATTAAAGGAGTTTTAGTTGAAGGAGTACCTTCATCATCAAATTCGTAAGAACCTCTTAATTCTGGGATTTTACCTCCATCTGTGATATTTAGGTCATCATTTCCAAATTTTTTTCCTAGTTTTAAAATTTCCTTTAATCTGTCATTTTCATAAACATTATCTGCTTCAGATAAATGACCAAATGCTTCATGTACAAATACACCTGCTAGAATTTGATCTAAAATAACAGTTGTTTCTTCACCTGAAACTTTTGGTGCTTTAATTAGGTTTTGAGCTTTTTTAGCGCATCCAAGAACTTCTTTGTCTAGATTTTCTACAACTGAAAAGTCACCTAAAGAACCAATAGAAAACCCTGATTGTAAAAGCTCATTGCCATCAGAACTATTAGCAGCTATTCTTAAAATAACATGAATAAAATTTTGTTCTATTTCATTTCCTTCATTATCAGCAAATATGACTCTTCTTTCTGTATCTCCATAGACAATTTCGCATCCTTTAATCGAATTTTGGCTTAAAATTATATCTTTATAATGATCAAGTAAATTAATTTTATCTTTAAGTTTAATTGATCTAGGATCTTTTTTTATAACAGGCTGGATTTCTACTTTTACAGGCTTATTTTTATATATTTCAAAAGAAGGATTTGTATTATATTTAGCTAGTGCAATACTTTCTTTCATTTTTTCAGGAGCCTTGTTTATATCATTAAAACTACTAAACCCCCATCCTCCATTTGCCATTGATCTTACCGATCCTCCAAGTTGTGAATTTATAGAGATGTTTTCTCTTTTTACTCCACTATAATTAATTCTTGTAGAAATACTTTCTTCAATCCTAATTTCCTTATATTCACTTTGGACGTTTTTAAGTGTTTCTGAAATTATGTTTCTATAATTTTGATTCATTATATTATCCTAAAATTGAATGATTTTTAATTTTATTTATTTTCATCCATTCATATGAGTTTATCTTTTTTTCTCCCTCTGTCTTTATTCTTCCTATAGTGATTTTTTCTTTTTTGACGCCTATACTTACTTCGTCTTTTGATATAAACATCTCTTTATGATTTAATTCAAGATTATTGTCTGATAACCTACAATCATATAAAAACACTTTTTTTGAGTTTATTTTTGTCCAAGCTCCTGGTTGAGGGTCACATCCTCTTATAAGGTTAAAAATTATTTTAGGTTCATTATCCCAAAATATTTCTTGTTTTGGGCACCAAGTTTCATAAGATGCATTATCTTCATTTTGAATTATTTTTGGTGCATTATTATTTTTAATTAATTCTATAGATTCTAATATTGCTTTGACACCTAAAGGAAATAATTTATCAAAATATAAACTTCCTGTTGAATCATTACTGTCTATTTTTACTTCTTTTTGTAAAAGTATAGGGCCTGTATCTAATCCTTCATCAGGCCAAAAGATTGTTATTCCTGTTTTTGAATCACCATCTATAATAGCCCAATTTATTGAAGAAGGTCCTCTGTGTTTAGGTAATAAGGACGGGTGGTATTGAATAGTTCCTATTGAAGGAGATTTAATTATTTCTAACGGAACTATATCAGTAACATAAGCCATAACCAATAAGTCAACTTTAAGTTTTTCAAATTGTTCTATAGCCTTTCTAGATCTTAATTTTTTAAACCTAAATACATCAATGTTATTTTCTTTTGAAAATAAAAAAAGAGGATCTGAATCTGAATCTGAAGGAGTAAATAATCCTACAATTTCCATGTCTTTATCTTTTAAAATACCCTTTGCAACAGTTGAACCAAAAGATGATTGTCCTATAATTGCAATTCTATTCATTGAAAAAATCCATTCTATAAAAATTTCTTATAGATTCAAATGCACTAACAATTTCAAATTTATTTAAATCTGATTTATTTTTTTTAGCATCATTTAAGTGCTCTAAAAGAAAGTATGCTTCTGCTTCACTAAGTTTTTTGTACTCATCATGTCTTTTTAATGTTTCGAATGAAACTCCTAAATCAATTAGAGTTTTATAAGAATTTATAATTTTAATTGTGGTGTTTGGGTGTACTTTTTCGTCTCCAATTTCTTCAGGGTGATTTAGTAGATTATTTTTTATAAGATCTTCATAAAACAATCTACTTACTTTAGCTAAATTTATTATTTCCTCTACCGAGTAACTCTCTTTTATTTCTGAAGCAATAGAGTTAATTTTTTTCTTTATTAATTTTAGAGGGAATCCGCTATTTTGAAGTTTTTTTATTTCATTAATTTTTTCAATATGAAATTCTGTAAAAACAGCTCTAGTTTTTGAAGTTTTTTTTGGAGATTCTAAAATGTTTGATCTTATATAATAATTTATAGCTGATGTGCTAACACCTGTAATTTTTGAAATTTGGCTTATTGAGTAATCATTAGTTTTCATAATATAAATTCTACATTATTAAGTTTTTTTAGAAACTATAACTAATAAACTTGGCAAAACAAAAACTGAAGAAATTAATGCCAAAAAAATCATTATTGCAGTAATTTGGCCAAAGCTTGCAAACATTGGCATTGGAGCAAACCCCATAATTGCAAACCCTGCAATACTAGAAATAGCAGATCCTAGTAATGCGATACCTGTTCCATTTAATGTTTTTAATAATGCTATTTCTTGTGAATTTTTTCTTAATTCTTCTCTATACCTTTGTGTTAAATGTATAGAAAAATCAATTCCTACTCCAATAGAAATTGCACCTATGGTTGCAGTTACAAGGTTTAAAGAGTAGCCTCCAAGATACATAATACCGTATAACCAACTTACTACTAAACCAATGGGCATTACTGTTATTAGTGCATACCTGATTGATCTAAATGTAATAAGCAATACTAAGAAAGAAGCAACTGCAGCTATAGGGATTGATTTATATAAAGAATTTGTTGCAGAAGATAATTCTACTTCTCTAACGAATGGTGATCCAGTAATTCCATAATTAGAAATATATGGTTTATTTTCAAGATATTTCAGCTCGTTCTCTAGCTCTTTTCTTGCAAAGCTAGTTATGTCTTGACTTGCAGAATCTGGAATCCCAACTCTAAATACAGTCGAGTAGCCATTAGATGTTTGTATAAGAGTGAATTTCACTCTACTTGGTGAATAAAATATTTTACCGTCTTCATTTTTTAGCCCTTCATTTATAAGAGAGTTAAATATTTTTTCATTTTCTTTTTTACTATTACCAGAAATATTTTTAGCTTTAATGAGTGATAGTAAATTAGGTTCTATTAATAGTAATTCTCCTAATTTGTCATGAGCTAAAACATTTTTTTCTTCTAGCCGGTTGATTAGAAAATAAATATCATTGATAGCATCAGGGTTTGATAAATCACCTTCAATATAAATCACACCTAATTCTCCAGTTGTATCACCAAGGTGGTAATCTAATTTATCAAGACCTATTACGAATTCAGATTCAGTGTTAAAAAAATCTGCTACCTCAAAACTAGCTTCAAGCTTAAATGCTAAGAAAGTAGTATATATGGTGATTATAGAAAAAAATAAAATTGTTAAATAGGGTCTTCTTGATGAAATGATAATTATTTTACTAAATTTTTCTTCAATTTTTATAAAAATATTTTTTTGTTTATTTTCTTTTTCTTTTATATTTTTATATTTAGATTTATTTACTATATAAAGAGGTAATAATAAATATATTAGAATATTTAAAATAACCATTAGAATTCCATAAATTGGTGATAATAATAAAAATACTATTACCGATCCTCCAGACAGTGTTGCAGATCCAAATGCAAAACTAGTCCATAAATATTTATTTTTATTCTTTTTTTTATCTAAATAATCAATTTTAGAGAGTAAAAATGGTGCATATATTCCTAATACAATATATGAGGCAAAAGTAGCTACCCCAGCAGCTAGCCCGAAATGAACTACAGACTCAATACCTGAAGTGATATTAGATAGAAACGCTATAGCATCACTTATAAAAGCTAAGGTTAAAGCAGACCCAACTCCTCCAAAGGCTAGGATAAATTTTTTATCATAACTAATGTTTATATCTTTTTCTTCTTGATATCTTCTTATTGCATGAACTCCAAAATCCACTCCAAAAGACACCATAGCTATAGGAACAATAAAATCTGAAACTAACCCACCTTTTAGCCCCAATAGATATGAAAATCCTTTTAACCAAATCATTAAAGTTGATAAGCCTATACCAACCAAAACGACTGCCCAGTAAGATCTCAAAGAAAAACCAACTACAGCTATTGCAGCTATGACAGTTAAAGTTATAAAGAGTGATGAAGAAAAGCCTTGCCTCTCACCTTCTAGATTCACGTCAATCGCAATTCCCCAAATATTTAGAGAATTAATTTCATTTTTCAGTACATTTAAAACATTAGTATTAAATTTTTCTTTATCTAAAGTTGTTTTATCTCCTGATATAGCTACTCTTTGAGAACCTCCACCTAAAGACGAATTATCTCCTAAAACAGCAATTAAAATAGCAGGAGAAGTCCACCAATCAATTTCCTTTCCATTTATTTTCCTTTTTTCTATATTAGAATGAATACTAATATTTCTTTTAATGTCTTTTAATTTATCTCCTTTTAGAACTTCAGAAATTATTTCTTTAACTTCATCATTAGTAGCAAATTCCAAAGTTTTGTTATATTTAGGATCCATTATTAAAATATTATTAACTACATCAGCAATTGTTAGGATTCCATTTACTTGCACACCAGTTTCTGAATCAACATATTTGAAAAGATGTTCTGTTTTTTTAATACTTTCAGGGGAAAGGTTTTTTTTTGAATCTTCCAATCTAAGCTTTTCAGTTGATTGAAAGATTTCTAATAGATTATCCTTAGATAGGATATCTTCTCCACCTTTTGTTTCTATAATAAATAATCCAAAATGGACCTCGTCTGAAAATTCTTCTGAAATTTTAATATCTAAATCTATTATTGAATCTTTAGGTGAAGTTGATGCATCACCTCTGTAAGGAATAAACAAGTATGACAAAGTTAAACCAATAGTTATAATTACGAAGAGTAAAAAAATTTTTATTGGATTGTTTACGAAAAACCTTGCTGTATTTTCATAAATATTCATATATTAATTTTAGTATAAAACTTATATGTTTATATAGTTTAAAACTTATATGTTTATATAAAGTAAAAAATAATGTTATTTATATTGTAATTTGTTATGCTCTTGAAAAATCTTTCAAACCTATATTATGGATGGTTAATTGTTGGAGTACTATTTTTGGCAATGGCTATCGGAATAGGAACCAGACAAGGTTTCGGTATATTTGTTGATATTTGGGAAACTGAATGGGAAGTAAGTGTATCTTCTATAAGCCTTGCAGCTAGTATTGGGTGGCTAGTTAACGGATTAGCAGCACCTATTGTCGGTCAATTGTCAGATAAATATGGCCCAAAAATTATATTAATTTTTTCAGCATTAACAATATCTATTTCATCAATATTGATCGCTACATCTTTCAATATTATTACTTTATCAATTTACTACGGATTTCTTTTATCATTCGCTACTGCAACTGGTGGGCCAGTAGGCATTTTACTTTCAAAATGGTTCGCTAAAAGAAGAGGAGTTGCCATGGGAGCAGTAATGGCAGGAGGATCCATAGGGAGCTTATTTTTTATACCATTATTAACTTTTATCTCTTTAAGTTTTAGTTGGCAACTTGCATGGATTATTATGGGATTGTTTGGATTTATAGTTGTTGTACCTCTTTTTATTTTAGTTATAAAAAATGATCCATCTGAGTTAAAAAATATTTCATTAGATACAAGTCAAGAATTGGATTCAGAAAATATTGAAGAAGGACCTTTATGGGTAGATCAATGGTCAAAAGCTTACAATTCAAAACCTATGTGGCAACTTTCTATTGGATATTTTGTTTGTGGTATTACTACAGCTTCAATTTCAGTGCATTTTATAAAATGGGCTATTTCTGAAAACATTTCACCTTCTGAAGCAGCATTTTCTTTTGGAATTTTAAGTGCTGTTAATGGAATTTCTGTTTTTTGTTCAGGATATTTTTCAGACAAATTTGAAAGAAGATATATTTTAGCGATGGTGTATTTTGTAAGAGGAGTAGCATTTTTATCTCTTATATTACTTTCTGGCCAGATTGCACTTTGGGCTTTCGCTATCGTTGGGGGTATGTCTTGGCTTGCAACTGTTCCGTTAACAACTGCTCTTACTTCAGAAATATATGGAAATAAAAAACTTGGTTCTTTAGTTGGACTAATTAACATGTCACATCAAATTGGTGGAGCAGGTTCAGTTATTCTATTTGGTATAATTTTTGATTATTATGGTAATTATGATTTAGGCTTATGGGTAGGTGTAATTGCTTTATTGATTGCATCTGCAGTATCTTTTACTATAAATGAAAGAAAATTTTCTTCAAGATTTTATAATAAAACTACTAATCCATTGAACTAATGTTTTTTGATGTAAAATATGAAAACTCTTTGCTCAATCATCATGGAGATTCTATAAATCCAGATTTTGCAAAATGGGTAGTAGATTTTATTTCTAGTTTTTCTGATAATTTCTGGATAATGATTTTTATTGTTGGATTTTTAATTATTTTATTTTTAGTTATATTGATTTTATTTCTTTCTAGAAAAAAATAAAATCAATGATAAGTTAGAAATATCAATTAGTAAATTGGAGAAAATTATGGTCAAAAGAGATTCTATTATTGGAGCATTGGATGATGGGAATGGAAATTATATACCTCAAAATATACCTTTCCCAGATATGTTTGAAGGATTCGCAATTATTGATATCAAAGCATCAGGAATTTGTGGCTCTGATTTACATATGACTAATGAAAGAATTGAACCACAATCTATCCCTAGTGGACATGAAATGGCTGGTGAAATCGTTGAACTTCCAAAATCTTATCATGGTACTTTGAATATTGGCGATAGAGTTGCTATTGATAATATAGGTGCTGGAAAAGCATGTGGATCTTGTTATTTTTGTAATTATGGACAGTTTAGGCATTGCATGAACCAATCTCCTGAAACAGGAGGAGGATTTTCTCAATTTATAACGAGAAAGCCTAATGGATTATTTAAAATTTCTGACCAAATGGATTGGAATGATGGGGCTTTAGTTGAACCGATGGCTGTTTCAGTTCATGGATTTAGATTTGCTAATTTTTTACCAGGAGAAAATGTAGCTATAGTTGGTTCATCTACAATCGGTTTATCATCTATTGCAGTGGCTAGAGCTTTTGGCGCAAAGACTATTATTGCTTCTGCAAAATATGAACAACAAGCTAAAGCTGCAAAAAATATGGGTGCTGACATAGTAGTTTCTTCTGAACCAGGAGAACTTGAAAATGAATGTTTTGAAAGGACTAATGGTGTTGGAGTTGATGTTGTTGTAGAAACTATTGGTGGAACATCAAGTGCTCCTCTTATTCAAGCAGCAAAATGTGTAAAAAATACTGGAAAAGTTATTGTTCTTGGAGGATTTAGAAATCCAGTTGAAGTTGATTTTTTACAACCAATGATTAAAGAAATAAGTTTTATTCCAGCTACTTGTTATGCAAATATTAACGGGAAGCATGATTTTGAAATAGCTTCAGATATTCTATCTAATGGTAACCATCCTTATAAAAACATTGTTACACATAAATATAAATTAGAAGATATACAAGAAGGATTTAAGACTGCTTACGATAAAACTTCAGGATCAATAAAAGTTCATATAATGCAATAAAAAATTATATATTTACTTTTTTGATATAACTCTAATTAATCTTCTTAGTGTAACGCTCCATCCTATCAATGCGCTTAGTGCTATAGATAGAGGTTCTCCAGGAACACCTTTATCGTAATTTTCAACATTTTGAATTGAATCAAAAAGTATAAATTTATATAGTTCTTCTATTGATCCTACTAGAGAAACAATTGTGACTAATCCAAAGAAAATAGTACCTGAAAAAACAAGAATTTTAAAGACAATATCGCTAGATTTGTCTTTAACGATTTTTTTATCATTTTTTGACTGTAGATATATATGAACTGCAAAAATAATACCACTTATAATTGCTGTTGTGATACCGGTAAAAAGACTTGCTGCTATGCTTCCATCAAGCATTTCTATTAATTCATTTTCATCAAATCTAGAATTATAAGTAGTCATTTGGAAACTGAAAGCTTCTCCAAATATCATAGCAAAAATTGCTTGAAGAATTCTAGATAGACCAGCTAAGCAAAATACTCCTCCTGATATTAATCTTACAAAATAAAAATAACCATTTAATGAAACGTCGAAATCTACCTTAACTCCAGAGTTTTTAAAAGCATATCCCACAAGAAAAATTATCCCACTAACAATTAAAATTGCAAATAAAAATCCTATTGCAATGCCTATAAAATCAAACATTAATCCTCCAAAAAACATCTTTGTTTTTTCAAGATACTATACTAATCTGTGAAGAATTATAATTGAGATATATAGCTTTTTAGTATACTTTATGATGGCTTATGAAAAATAAAATTAAAGTTTTAGAAGATAAAAACAAAGTTATTGACCCTTGGGAAGATTATATAAACCAAGGTTACGATAAATTGAGTAGATTTCAGAAAATATTTAGACCTTTTTTAATCATAATTATAATTTCTTCTTTATTTATTTTTATAATTGGTTATTTATTGGTTAAAACAGGGCAGTGGTAAGGGAGTAAAAATTGGATAGCTTAATTGTAAATATAATTATTTTTTTAATTAGTGCTTTATCTACTATTATATTTGGTACATATTTGGCAAAATATGGTGATGTAATAGCTTCGATTACTGGTTTAGGAAGACTATTTGTTGGAAGTATTTTAGTAGCATTAGCCACTTCATTACCTGAACTATCTGCTAATATTTCAGCAGTATTACTATCCCCTCCAAATCCCTCTTTAGCTTTAGGAAATGTAATAGGTGCCAACATGACTAATATGACCATGTTTGCACTGATAGCTTTGATTTTTGGAGGTAAAGCAGTTTTAGACCAAATTTCTAATAGTCAATGGTATTTAGCATCTCTTGCATTTATAATGACTTTTGTTACGTTGATTTTAGGAATAATAAATATTTCTTTATCAGTTTTTAATCTTGGTTTATCATCTTTAATAATTTTACTTCTGTATCTTGCTGGGTTAAGAGTTATTTACTCAACAAAAACTGAAGAAAAAGAAAATAATAATGAAATTTATACTATATCTGCAAAAACTGCTTGGTCTTATTTTGGATTAATATCATTGGGAGTTATAATTTCAGGTTATTTTTTAGCTTTTAGTGTTGACAACATTGCAGAAATATCAGGTATCGCCTCTAGTACTTTGGGGATTATAGCAGTATCTTTGGTGACTACTATGCCTGAAGCATCAGCTTATTTTGCTTCAATTAAAATGAAAGCTGCAGATTTAGGAGTTGCTGGATTACTAGGAAGTTGTGTCTTTAATATTTCTATAATTTTTTATGCAGATATTTTTTATAAAGGGAATTTAATGTCCCAATTTGAAAATGCACATATAACTGCTGGAATTTTTACATCTGTGATGATTTTACTTGCTATGTTTATAATATTATTTAAAGATAAATTAGAAAAGCTAATAAGCAATTCACTACTTTTTAGTCTTATCGTTTTATACGCATTAGGGATTTTTTTTGTTACTTCCTAAATAGTAAAATCAATAATTCCACGCCCATCTTTTCCTGTTTCTAAATCATGGTAAGCCTCATTGACTTTTTCTAATGGATACTTTCTTTCTATTACAGAATTTATATCTAATTTGCCAGATCTATAAAAATCAACAATTCTTTCAAAAGTAATGTGAGGAGATACAGATCCATAGTATGATCCAATTAATGTTTTATGATCTCTTACCATATCTACAAGGTCTATATTAGCGGTGACACCGGCTGGAGCTAGCCCAATTATTACTCCTGTTCCACCTTTTTTCAATGACTTCATCATAGTTTCTGTCGTAATGGGGCTTCCAAAAGCGTCGAATCCAAAATCTACACCTTGACCATTAGTAATTTCAAGTATCTTTTCAGCAGCATTTTCTTTCTTAGAATTTACTGTATGTGTAGCTCCAAATTTATAGCTAAATTCAAGTTTGCTATCTAAAATATCTACAGCTATAATTTTGGAAGAATTCATAAGACTTCCACCTAAAATACTATTTAATCCAACTCCTCCTGTTCCAAAAACAGCTATAGTTGCTCCAGGAAATATATTAGATTGATTTATAACTCCTCCTACACCAGTAGTAACAGAACAACCAATTAGACAAGCTACATCAATTGGTATGTCGTCATCAATTTTATAACAAGCGTTTTCTGGAATTATAATTTCTTCAGCAAAAACTCCTAGCTTACCCATTTGGTGAATATCATTATTATTTTCATCTTTTAATCTGAAAGTTCCGTCATATTGTTTAGTCCCAGTCAATCTATTAGTATCACATAAATTACCTAGGCCAGTTCTACATGAATTACATGAGCCGCAACTAGCTACAAATGATAATATACATTTGTCTCCCTTACTTATAGACGTAACATTTTCTCCAATATCTTCTATGATTCCTGCACCTTCATGTCCAACAACTATTGGCATTGGAAAGCTTGTTTCGCCTTTCATTATATGATGATCTGATGCACATATACCAGCAGCTAACATTTTAACTTTAACTTCATTACTTTTTGGAGATTCTTGCTTAAGGTCTTTAATAACCATTGGTTTGTTTGGTTCATACAATACTGCTGCTCTTACCATATTATTATTTCCTTATTTAGCTTTTATTCTTACAAATATAAAACACATGATTGAGATTATTAATAGCAATTCTACTAAATTAAAGGCCAATTTATATGATTTATAGTTATCAAAAATCACCCCAGAGATTATAGGTCCTAAAATTACAGGTATTGCTATTGGCATTTGTAAAGTTCCAAAAATAGATGAATATTTTTTTAATCCAAACAATTCCGTTGTAGTTGATGGGCCAAGAACTCCTATTGCTCCTATCCCTAAACCCATCAAGCCAGATCCTAACCATAAGAAAGTAGGGTTTTCAGATAAAATGAATTGAATCCCAATCATTTGTAAAATAACGACAGTAATTAGGATAAATCTTGATGGTACTAAATCACTTAACCATCCACTAACTAATTTACTTATGACGGCAAATACTCCAAATACTGACATCATAGAAGATGCAATAGTTGAGGTTATACCTTGTGAAATAAAATGAGGAACCAACTGTATAACTATAGTTGTCCTTGCAAATTGCTGTAAAGTTATTCCAGCAGCTAAAAACCAAAATGCATATGTTTTAAGAGCATCCTTAACCTCGTAGTCTGTTTCATTATTGTTTATATTGTTTGTATTATTAATTTTTGAAAAATTATAATTTTTATCATCTCTAATAAATAAAAGAACAAGAATCATTACAATAAATGTTGCTATAGATAGAACAAAAAAAGCTGTTCTCCAACCTGAAGATAAAATTAAAAAAGTTGCGATTGGTACAGAAATAACCGCCGAGAAATTATTTCCTGCCATAGTAACCCCAATCATTCTACCTCGAATTCTTGGGAACCAAATCCCCATCAATTTACCTAATGGAAGTTGAGTAGCACCTGGGATTCCAACATATAAAAGAATACTTGATAAATAAAGCTGCCAAAGATGGTTCATTGAGCCTCTTAATAAAAAACCAATAGTTATTACTAAAAGTGACAATGCCATTATTTTCATTGAGCCAAACTTATCTAAAAATCTACCTACAATAGGTGCAATAATAGAACTTGCAATACCTAAAGATATAGACACATTTATTTCAGTTCGTGACCATCCAAACTCTTGCTCAAGAGGAATAACAAATGCTTGAAAAGCATATTGTATTAAACCTATTGAAACTCCGACCGATAAAAAAGTAGTACTAGCAACGTACCATCTTCTATATTCTGATTTTATTAAATCTAGACTCACTTCCTAATTATTAGGTCTTCTTTAATTGTTACTCCAAGTCCTGGTTTGTTTGGAACATTTATAATTCCTCCTTTAATTTCTAAAGATTCATTAAAAATATAAAATTTATTCTTATAACTACTTAATGGTGGATCATGTAAGATTTCGCAGAAAGGTGCATTTTCCCAAGTTGATAGTAAATGCATATGAGCTACTACACCTATGTCACCACCTCCATGATGTGGAACAATTTCTTTATTATGTTTTAAGGATAATTCTCCTATTTCTATTAAAGGAGTAATCCCTCCAAGAACCATAGATTCTGGTTGCAAAACATCATATGAGTTTTTTTCAATCATTTGATGAAAATCTGCGACAACAGTATTATTTTCACCACCAGCAATTTTAGTTTTTTTCATTGCTACTAATTCTGATAATTCTTTATAGTTAAACCGTGGACGAGGTTCTTCTAGCCAATAACATCCTAGCTCATTCATGATATTGTTCATTCTTTTTGCTCTTTCAAAATCCCATATAACTCCAGGTTGCCAGGGATAGCTAGATTGAGCTTGATTTGCATCAACTAAAATTTTTAAATTTGAAGCAGTATTATTTACTATGGTTTCTATAGTTTTTGTATCTAAGTCTTCATCTTCGTGGTGCAATCTTACCTTAATTGCCTTCCATCCTTCTTCATAAAGTTTTTTGGAAATACTAGCTCTTTCTTCTGGATTAGATAAAATAACAAAGCTTGCATAGGGAACAAGAAATTCTTTTTTTCTGCCTATTATTTCTGAAATGGACTTATTTTCGATTTTTCCTTTTAAATCCCATAGAGCAATATCTATTCCTGATAGACCATTATAAGGAATATTTTTAGTTTTATAAATTAGATATTTAAAATGTTTAATTACGTCTACAGGATTTTTACCAATTAGGTAATTTTTAGCATCATTTAAAATATTTTCATCACAAGATGGACCAATGCCAATATCACCGTTATCCAGTTCTATTTCAGTGAAACCTCCTCCTCCTATATTAGATTGCACTTTAGAACCAGGGCTCCATGCAGGTTCAACTTCTCCAAGATGTTCAACTAATTTTAATTTTGATAATCTTAAATCTTTAATTTTCATTTTTCACCTGTACATTTTTTTTAAATTGGTTATGATAATTTTCAAATATTATAAAAATTACAAAAACTAAACTATAGCTACAGAGGCTTATTATGAAGATAAAATCTATTGAAGCATTCACAATTGAATTAAAACCTAATATTAAAACAAAGCCCAGAGTTCCTAAATCTAAAGATCCTTATGATATTAGAGGAATGGTAAGTCCTATGAATAGATATCCTAATATTCCTAAATCTGAATGGAGTGCAAAATGGAAAAGAACAGCTTGCATAGTCAAGTCAGAAGACGGTAATTGGGGATTTGGGTTTACTCTTCATTCTGGAGTTACTGAATCTATAATTAATGATCATTTATCAAAAATTTTAGTAGGAAAAGATTGTATGGCAACAGAATTGATTTGGGATGTAATGCAACAATCGACAATTTCTTATGGTACTTCAGGCTTATCAAGTTTTGCTATAAGTGCTATAGATAATGCAGTTTGGGACTTAAAAGGTAAAATTTTAGATCGTCCTGTTTATGAATTAATAGGAGGTCCTCAGAAAGATAAAATCTTTTGCTATGCAAGTAATACAGATTTTACATACGGCACTAAAAATAGTATTGATTGGTATATGGAATTAGGATTTAAAGCAGTAAAACTTTTCCTTAGAGAGGGTCCAGAAAGTAATTTAGAAGGAATTAATAGAGCTGAAGAATTAGTTGCATCTACAAGAGAACAAGTTGGAGATGATGTAGAAATTGCAGTTGACGCTTGGATGTCATTAAATAATGAATATGCAGTTAGGCTAGCAGAAACGTTGAAACCTTATAGAATAAAATGGTTAGAAGATTATCTAAATCCTGAAAATATTGATGGGTATCAAAAATTACGTAATAGAATTCCATGGCAAACTTTAGCTACAGGAGAACATTGGTATTCTTTATACCCTTTTGCACAAGCTGCAAGCAAAGGTATAGTTGATATTTTTCAACCAGATCTAAATTGGGTTGGAGGAATTACTGCGGGGATTAAAATATGTCATTTGGCTGAATCTTATGGATTGACAGTAATTCCTCACGCAAGTACAAATTATCCATATGGACAACATTTAGCTTATTCAATGCCATCAGTTTCATGGGCTGAAAGATCAGAAGGTGTGTCACCACCAGGAGTTCCATTAGAAGAGATGGTTTTATTTCCAGGAACTCCTGTAATTAAAAATGGATACCTTACACCTTCCGATGCTCCTGGATTTGGATTAGAAATAACTGAAGATTGGCTAAAAGATAAAGCTGTATAGTAAATCATCAGCTAAAATCAAATTAAGGGTATAGACTTATATTCTGCGATAAAATATCGCATGATATTTATGGAAAATTTTAACAGTTTTAATTTATCTGAAAATCTTAAAAAATCACTTAAAGGTTTAAGGTTTACTAAACCCACAGAAGTTCAATCTAAAACAATTTCTTTTGCAATTAATAAGGAAGATATTCTTGCAAGTGCTGAAACTGGTTCAGGAAAAACTGCTGCTTATTTAATACCTTTGATTCAACAAATAGTAACAAGCAGAAAAGTTTCAGGTTTAATTCTTACGCCAACCAGAGAATTGGCCCAGCAAGTAGCTGATGTAGCTAAACTTTTGGTAGGTTACAAAAGTGGAATTAACATATCTATTATAGTTGGTGGAGCAAGTATGACTAATCAATTAAATCAATTAAAAAAACATCCTAAAATTATTATAGGTACTCCAGGTAGAATAAATGACCATCTTTCAAGAAAGTCATTAAGTTTAAGATATTTCAATTTTCTAGTGTTAGATGAAGCAGATAGAATGCTAGACATGGGATTTGGTGAACAAGTAGATAAAATTGTTGAACATTTACCAGAATTTAGACAAACTCTTTTATTTTCAGCTACTCTTCCAAAAGAAATAATAAAATTATCTAACAAATATTTAAATAATCCTAAAAGAGTAGAAGTTAAAGATAATAATGTTATTAAATCTCAAATCAAACAAAAAGTTGTAAATACTAAAACTGAACAAAAATATGATGAATTACTTGATGAAATTACAGTGAGAAGAGGTTCAATTCTAATTTTTGTAAGAACAAAATATGCTACTGAAAAACTTAAAAAAAGATTAATTAAAGATACTGTGAAAAGTTCTGCTTTACACGGTGATTTAAGACAAAATAAAAGAAATAGGATTCTAGAAGATTTTAGAAATCAGAGATTTAGAATTCTAGTTGCTACTGATATTGCTTCTAGAGGACTAGATGTTCCACATATAGGGCACGTAATAAACTATGACCTTCCACAAGTTCCAGAAGATTTTATTCATAGAATTGGAAGAACTGCTAGAGCGGGTTCAGTTGGAGAAGCTGTAAGTTTTGTTACTCCTAGTGACTCTAGGATGTGGAAATCTATTGAAAAACTTTTAGATCAACTGAAAAATCCTGACAAGCAAAATAAAGAAGAAAATAAAGTAGAAAAAAAAGATAATACTTCAACTAATAAACCTTTTAGAAAAAGAAATAGAAGAAACTCTAACTCTAGAAGATATCATAAAAAAGTAAGTAACTAACTTTATAAATTTTAATTCGTAAAATAAAACAATTACTATTTAAATTTAAACAATAGTAATTATTTTCATATTGAACTTTACAATTTCAATAACTTTATGTAAGTTTTCGAACATAGCAATAATTTAAAAAAACTGGAGGATTAATTTAATGAATAAGGTCAAAGAACTTTTAAAGTCAGGAAAAACAGTTGTTGGTGCTGCAGGTTCTCCTGTTGTTGAAAACATGTCAATGTTAGCTGACTCAGATTATGATTTCATACTCTATGATACTCAACACTCACCATATATGGTTAAGGAGTTTATTCCTGCTATAAAGGCTATGGATGGTAAAAAAGCAGCCCCAATGGTTCGAGTTAGTGCTAATCATCCAGATCTTATATGTTTTGCATTGGATGCAGGTGCTAGAGGAATTGTAGTGCCAATGGTAAATACAAAAGAAGAAGCAGAAGCAATGGTTAGAGCTTGTAAATATGCTCCTTTAGGAGACCGAAGTAACGCGGGGCTTAGAGGTGATTGGGGAATCAATGTACAAGAATACTCTACTAAGGAAAAGTACCGAGAATATTTAGATATGTTCAATGATGAAGTAGTAATTGCTCCAATGATAGAAACTCAACAAGCGATAGATAATATAGATGAAATATTAAGTGTTGATGGTATAGATGTTTTATTAATAGGGCCTTCAGATCTTTCTATAGAATTAGGAGTCTCTCTTGATTTTGAAGGAAGCGTTTATGAAAAAGGTCTAGATATTATAGCTGAAGCATGTAAAAGACATGGAGTAGTTCCAGGAATGTATTTTATTCCTCCTACTATGGATCCAAACTTTTTTGTTGATAAAGGATACAAATTTTTTACTATGCCTTGGGCTCCATGGGCTAACCAAGGAATATCTAATGGTTTGAAATCTATTAAAAGATAACTATTATTACTAAAAGTTATACTAAAAATAATATTCAGTATAACTTTTAGTAAACATGTAATTTTTAAATAGAAGATTTGGTACCCCGTACCGGATTTGAACCGGTGATCTCCTGCGTGAAAGGCAGGCGTGTTAGGCCACTACACCAACGGGGCATGTTATGGATAAATCGGTAATTGATCAATCCCAAGTGTTTCTTCAAAACCTTGCATTATATTCATGTTTTGAATAGCTGCTCCTGCTGAACCCTTTACTAAGTTATCTAAGGCACTAATTACTATTAATGTATTTGTTTCCTTATTTATGTAAGGATATATATACACAAAATTAGAGCCCCATGTTTGCTTTGTTGCAGGAGGTGCACTTACTATTTTAATAAATGGTTCGTTTTTGTAAAATTCTTTATATAGGTCAATTACATCTTTTTCATTTATTTGTCTTTTAAGAATACTATAATTTGTGCCTAATATACCCCTTGTCATTGGAACTAAATGAGGAGTAAAAAGAACTTTTATTTTATTATCGGTAAGTAAATTTAGCTCTTGTTCAATTTCAGGTTGATGCCTATGTCCTTTTGTGCCGTAAGCTGTACAGTTATCATTTAATTCTGAAAAACCAAAAGATTCTTTGGCTGTTCTTCCAGCTCCAGATATTCCAGTTTTTGAATCATTAATTACTAAATTTTCAACTAAATCATTTGATATAGCAGGGGACATAGAAAGAATAGCACCAGTTGGAAAGCATCCTGGGTTTGCTACTAGTTTAGTTTTTTTTATATCGTCTCTATATGCTTCAGGTAAGCCATATTTGGAAATACCCATAAGGTCAGGCCTTGGATGTTTAACTTCATACCATTTTTCATAAGTTTTTAAATTATTTAGCCTGAAATCAGCTGATATATCTATCGCTGGAATTCCGCTATCAACATATTGAGATAATTTTTCTGCGCTAGCGGCATGTGGTAATGCAGAAAAGACAAAATCTACATCATCACTAATTTCTTCTTCAATTTTTATATTACTTTTTTCAAGATGAGGAAAAACTTCATCTAAAAAAAGACCTGCTTTACTTCTTCCTGTTGCAGATACGAGCTTAATTTCAGGGTGTGAGTATACAAGCCTAGCTATCTCAGCTCCAGCATAACCTGTAATATTTATAATTCCGATGTTTAACATTTTAAATATTTTTTATAAAAGTTAATCTTATCTTAAATTCGTATAGTAGTTATATTCTAAGTTTCTCAAGTTACATGGATTACGAAAGGTATTTATACTTAATGTATTCTGTTTATCTAAAATTATTAAATCACAAACAATTATTAATTTATAATATTAGACGATATTAGGCCTTATTTATTTTAAAAGGTCTTATTCTGTTTGGATAGCATACTTTGCAGATTTCGCATATTGTTCCATCACAGCCTCTAGCAGTACAATGAGACCTACCATAAAAAATTATTTGTAAATGTAATTTATTCCAATTACTTTTAGGGAATAAATTTTTTAGATCTTTTTCTGTTTGCACTACATTTTTACCTTTTGTTAAACCCCAACGTTGCGCTAAACGGTGTATATGTGTGTCAACGGGGAAGGCTGGGTGCCCAAATCCTTGCGACATAACAACGCTGGCAGTTTTATGCCCTACACCAGGTAAATTTTCTAATGATAAGAAGTCTTCAGGAACATTTGAATTATGCTTTTCTACAAGTATTTTAGATAGGTTGGAAATATTTTTTGATTTTTGTGGAGCTAATCCACAAGTTTGAATCATTGAAAAGATGTCTTCAACAGGAACTTTCATCATTTTTATTGCATTATCTGCTGTAGCAAATAATCTAGGTGTAACTTTGTTAACTCTTTCATCCGTACATTGAGCACTTAACAAAACCGCAATTAGAAGCTCGAACTTATTTTTATGAGTTAAAGGAATTGGCACGTCTGGATAAATTTGATTAAGCCTATTGAGAATAAAAAAAGCTCTATCTTTTTTTAACACTTTATTTTCCTTTTGAAATTATTTCTCTCTATTTTTAGAAGATATTGCTAAATCTACTAATGCTTCAGTATAAACATTTTTCTTTTCTATAGAGTTTATATCTTTAATTGAGTCATCAATTATTTGTTCAGCCGTTTCTTTTGATTGTTCAATTGCTCCTGAGAAAATTATCTTTTCAACTAGACCAGGAACAACTTCTTCTCTATTCTTTTTTGACAATGTGAACATTTTTTCTATTTCTTTTTTCAAACTTTTATTATTTTCTCTAGCAATTATGGAAGGTAAAGTCATAATTCCATTTTTAAGGTCGCTTCCAACAGGTTTACCCAGTTTAATTTCTTCTCCTTCAAAATCTAGTACATCATCAAATATTTGAAAACCTAGCCCAAGTTTTTTCCCATAATGATAAACAGAACTTATATCACTCTCTTTAGCTCCACCTAAAAGAGCTCCACTCATGGCTGATGTCGCAAATAAAGAACCAGTTTTTTTGAAAATTATATTTAAATAATCATTAGTATTTAAGTTAATATTTATACTATTCTCTATTTCTTTCAATTCACCTTTTGCTAAATCAGAAATAGTAGAAGCAAATTGTTTTATGAGTCTTATTGAATCTGTTTCACACACATATTCAGCGCTTGTAGCAAAAAGAAAATCTCCTACTAAAACTGCAATATGAGGTCCCCAAATATTAGAAGCAGTTTTTTCTCCCCTTCTTGTATCAGCAAAATCTACAGTATCGTCATGTACTAAGGTTGCTATATGCAAAAGTTCAACTGCAGTAGCCATTTTAATAACCTTGCTATCTGTTTCTGCGTTCCAAATTTTTGAGCAAATTATAGTTAATGAAGGTCTTAATTGCTTTCCAGGAATACTTAAAACATGATTTATAATGTTTTCGTTTAGATTTGACTCAGTTTCATGATTGTCAGAAATTTCATTTAATTCAAGCATTACCATCAATAATTCATTATTAACTAATGATGTAACATTATTAGCGTTACTCATTAGGAATAATCTCATTTTCCATTAGTACTGTTTCTTCATCTAATTTTTCAAAAAGAGGATTAGGTTTTTGGAATTCTTTTCCAGGTTTAGGTAAAATTAGCTTCCAATTATTTATTTTTTTACTAAATATAATTTCTTGCAATTTTACAGCTGAGCCAGGCAAGAATGGTTCAAGGATAGTACTTATGGCACTTATAATAATAATTGCTTGCCCAAGAATTTCTCCTGCTTCTTCTTTATTATCTTTTATTTTTTTCCATGGTTCATTTTCATCTAAAAATTTATTACCAAACCTAGCTAAACTCATTAATTTATTTAGAGCTTCACGAAATTTTCTCTTTGAAATAGATTCTCCTGCTTCAAAAATAGTTTCATTACATTTGTCTATAATCACCTTAGATGTGTCTTTAGTCTCATCAAAATTTGGAATTTTCCCTTCAAAATTCTTATGAGACATTGTTAATATTCTATGTACAAAATTACCTAAATTTGCAACTAATTCATTGTTGTTTGAATTTACATAACCTTCCCAAGTAAAATCAGAATCTGAAGTTTCTGGCATTATAGATGTTAGGTAGTATCTTAATGAGTCAGCTGAATATTTTTCTAAAAAGTCTGGCAGCCAAACAGCCCAATTTTTACTTTTTGAAAACTCTTTTCCAGAAAAATTTAAATACTCGTTTGCAACTACATCTGTTGGTAAATTTTTTCCTCCTATACCAATTAAAATAGCAGGAAGTATTATTGTGTGAAAAGGGATATTATCCTTTCCTTGAAAATAGTAGGATTCAGAGTCTTCTTGCTCCCAAAAATCCTTCCACTCTTCTGTATTTTTCGTTTTACTAAACAGTTCAACTGATGCTGATAAATACCCAAGAACAGCTTCAAACCAAACATAGATCCTTTTATCCTCCCACCCTTTAACGGGGATATCTACACCCCAAGACAAATCTCTAGTAATAGCTCTATCTTTTAAACCCTCATTAATAAAAGATAAACTTTGATTTTTTACATTTTGTCTCCACTCATCTTTACTTTCTATCCATGCTTTTATTTCATCTTGCATTTCGCTTAATTTTAGAAAATAATGAGAAGTGTTTCTAAATTCAGGAATTGACCCATCTCTTTTGGACCTGATATTTTTTAAATCAGCAGGGTCAAGGGTCCTTCCACAAACTTCACATTGATCTCCTCTAGCTTTATCATTATTTCCACATGGACATTCTCCTTCAACAAGCCTATCACTAAGGAAAATATTTTCAGTTGTAGAGTAAGGCATTAGTTGTTCTCGAATTTCAAGTAAGTTTTTTTCTAGTAAAATTTTAAATATTTCTTGAACTATTTTCATGTGATTTTCAGTATGAGTATTTGTGTACAAATCATATTGAAAATTCATATCTATTAAACTTTTAGACCATATCTGATGGTATTTTTGAGATATTTCTTCTGGAGTGACTCCTAAATCATTTGCAAGCAATGTAACTGGAGTTCCATGCATATCAGATCCAGATACCATTGCTACTTTATTTCCTATTAATCTATTATATCTTGCAAAAATATCCGCCGGAATACTCATTCCTGCTATATGCCCTAAATGAGGAGAGCCATTTACATAAGGCCAAGCAACACAAACTAATATATTTTTAGGTTTACTATCCATTTTTATTTTTAATTTCTAGCCATCTTTCATAAAAAAAGCTTTTTTTTGTTTCAGATAATTCGGAAAGTAAGTCTAAAAGTTTTTTTCCTTTAATTCCTTTTTCATAACCATCTATTAAAATTTTATCGTATTTTTGAATTAATGATTTTGAAATTTCTTTACTTTCTTTTTGGAAAACAATAACATACTCCCCTTTTTCGTTATTGAATGACTTTATTGCAGAGTCAATTGAACCACAAAAAATTGTCTCATATATTTTAGTCATTTCTTTAGCTATAAATATATTTTTTATTTGAAATTCATCTTTCAGAAAATTTAAAGTGGCAATAATCCTTTTAGGAGATTCAAATATTACAATAGGATTACTTGTTGCAAAGTATTTAGAAATATAATTTGTTTTCTGTATATTACTTTTAGGTAAAAATCCTAAAAAAGAAAACCCGTTAGATTCATAACCTGATACAGAAAATGCTGAAGTGACTGCAGAAACACCTGGAATCGGAATTATAACGTGGTTTTCACTTCTTGCAATTTTTACAAATTCTCCTGCTGGATCAGATACTCCTGGAGATCCAGCATCTGTTACAAATGCTATGTCATTATCTAAAATTATTTCTTTAAATTTTTTTAAATTCAATTTTTTATTAGGGGTATATATTGAAAAAACTTTTGCATGTATATCAAATTTTGACAGTAGTTTTTTACTAACTCTAGTGTCTTCTGAAAAAATAAAATTTATTTTTTCTAAAGTCTTTAATGCCCGAACGGTAATATCTTCTAGGTTACCAATTGGTGTTCCTACAATATATAGATTTGACAAAATTTAACTCTTCGAATGATTTATTAATTTTGCAATAGCTGCGTTATGTTGCTCATCAGCATGATAAGATGATCTTACTAAAGGACCGGCTGCAACATGGCTAAAACCCATATCCATCCCAACATTTTGAAATTCAGTGAATTCTTTAGGATTATAAAATTTAATTATTGGATGATGCTTTTTTGAAGGTCTTAAATATTGACCAATGGTTAACAGATCACAATCATGATCTAAAAGATCTTGCATAGTATCGAATATTTCATTTTTTGTTTCACCTAGACCAACCATCATTCCAGACTTTGTAGGTAAATTAGGATTTATTTTTTTAGAATTTGATAAAAAATTTAGAGAAAGATCATAGTTACCTTTTGGGCGAACTTTTTTAAATACTCTTCTTACTGTTTCAATATTATGATTCATCACATGAGGCCCTGCATCAACAACTTTTTTTAATAATTCTTTTGATCCATTAAAATCAGGAGTTAATACCTCAACTTTAATATTTTTAGAAAGTCTTCTGATTTCTTGTATTGATTTTGCAAAAATTTCTGAACCTGCATCTTCTAGATCGTCTCTATCAACAGAAGTAATCACGACGTAATTTAATTCCATTTCTTTTATTGTGGTAGCAAGTCTATAAGGCTCTGATTTATCAACATAACCTGGCCATCCTGTTTTCACATTACAGTAAGAACATGCTCTGGTACAAGTATCTCCTAAAATCATAAATGTAGCTGTTTTTCTATCCCAACAATCAGCAATATTGGGACATGCTGCTTCTTCACAGACAGTATTTAAAGAAGCTTTAGAAAATTTTTCTTTTAGATCATGAAAATTTTCTCCAGCAGGAAATTTCACCTTAAACCAATCTGGTAATTTTCTTTTAACTTTTTGCATTCGATTATATTTATATTAATTAAATTTTATCATTATTAGATTATTGTTAGAATCTAATATATGGGTAAAAGAAATAAAAAGAAGATATATTCAGGACCAAACCTTACAGAAAAATTTAATTTTCAAGAAGAGCAGTTATTAAAAGTTCATATTTCTGAATATAGCGATAATGGAATTGGGATAGGATATTTTGAAGAAATTCCTATTTTTGTATTTAATTCCATATTAGATGAAAATATTGAAGTTTTAATAGAAAAAATTTATCCAGAAAAAATAATAGCGAGAATAAAAAAAATATTTAATGTTTCTAAAAATAGAATTGAATCAAGATGTGATTTTTTTGGAAAATGTACAGGCTGTCAATGGCTACATATAAACTACGATGAACAGTTAAATATGAAGAAACAGATTGTAGAAAAGAATCTCAAAAAAAATAAAGTTCCCTTTGAAAAAATAATACATGAAACTGTTCCTTCTAAAAAGAAATTTAATTATAGAAATCATGGAAGATTTTCTATACGAAAAAATAATGAAACTGAAGAATTAGGGTTTATAAATTTTCTCAACAGAAAATGGACAAGTATTGATAGTTGTAAAATAATGAACAATACCATAAATGAAAAGATTAAAATGTTAAGTGGTAAATTATCAAATAAAACTCAAGTAAGTATTAGAGCATCAGATAAAACAAACTCTTATTTAATACAACCTAAATTTGAAAATGTAGAGTTTGAGACAGGCCAAAAATATTATACTGAAAGTATTTTTGATACTTTTTTTCAAGTTGCAAGCCCAAGCTTTTTTCAAGTTAATATTTCTCAGGTTGAGCAAATTTTTTCAGAACTAATAAATTTAAAAACTTTTAATGAAAATCAAATTGTAGTTGACGCATACTGTGGAGTAGGCACTTTTACTTGTTTAGTGTCTCCATATGTAAAAAGAATAATAGGCATTGAAGAATCATATTCTGCAGTTATAGATGCTAAAGAAAATTCTAAAAATTTTAAAAACATAGATTATTTATTAGGTAAAACAGAAAATATTCTTCAAGAAATTAGTGAAAAAATTGATGTTATTATTTTAGATCCTCCAAGAATAGGTTGCGATGATAAAGTAATAAAGATTATTGAAGAAAGAAAACCAAAAAAAATAATATTAATTTCTTGTTCTCCTGAAAATTTTGCAATTGATATTGCAAAACTTTTAGATAAAGGTATATACAACTTGTCAAAAGTCATCCCATTTGACATGTTCCCTCAAACTCACCATGTAGAAATACTAGGAATATTAGATTGTAATTATGAATAATTTTATATTTTCTACTACTTCACCAAGAAGATTAGAATTACTAGATAAATTAAATCTAAATATTAAGACTGAGCCTTCAATTTTTGAAGAAAATAACTTAATAAACTTATCTTCTGAGGAGATTTCAGAATTTAATTCTATAAATAAAGCAAAAAGCATCTCATATAAATTTATAGACAGTTATATTTTTGGAGCAGATACTGTGATAAGTTTTAAAAACAAAACTATTGAAAAACCTAAAACAGACGCACAAGCATTAGAAATTTTATTAGAACTAAGAAATGGTTTTCATAAAGTTATCACTTCTCTTTCTTTAATTCATAAAGGCCAATTGATATTCTCAGAAAAAAAAAGATCATTAGTTAAAACTACTAATATATCTACTGATAAAATTAGAGAATATATTTCTACTGGATATTATAAAGATAAAGCTGGTGGCTATGGAATTCAAAATAAAAACTTTGATTTTATCGATAAGTTTTATGGTTGTTATGAAAATATATTAGGCCTTCCTACATGCCTTTTGAGAGAAATGATAAAGAAGCTTGACTGTGAAAGTAAAATAAACTTTTCACAATGTATAGGAGATAATAAATGAATATATTTGGAATTGGTGGATTTGAGCTAATTATGATTTTTATAATTGCTTTATTTATTGTTGGACCAACTAACTTACTGGTTTTAATTAGAAAAACAAGAATAATTTATTCAGAATTTAAGAAACAGAGAGATGAACTGATATCAGCAGTAGAACAATCTATAGAAATTGATGATGATATCAAAGAGTTGAAAAATCTAAAAGAAAGTTTGGATTCTATTTCAGATAAAACTACAGAATCTATTAAAAATATAAAAAAAGATTTGGATAAATAATAATTTGACAGAAGATGACAACCCTACAAATATCCTTGAACATTTCAAGGAAATAAAAAAAAGATTTTTACGCTATTTTATAGTTTTGGGAATTTTTATATTAATATCCTTAGTTTTTTTTAAAAAAATTATACAAATTTTTATAGAACCAGCAAATAAAATTTTATTAAATTCTGGAGCAGAAGGACAAATAGTTTTTGGTAAAGTAACAGAAGCCTGGGGAGCCGCAGCAAGAACATCAATTATTTTAGGTATTTCTCTTTCCATTCCTTTTTTACTTGGAGAAATAATTTTTTTTCTAAAGCCTGGCTTAAGAGGCCGAGAAAGAACATATGTGTATCTTTTGATACCCATATGTTTTATTTTTTTTATTTGCGGAGCTTTATTTAGCTATTTTTTTATAATACCCAGTGCATTAAATTTTTTAATTACTTTTGGCGATGATATTGCTCAACCTATGATAAATATTGGCCCATTAACATCTCTAATGTTTTCTTTAATGTTTTGGATGGGGATTATATTTCAAATACCTTTAATAATGTTTTTACTTGGCAGCTTGAATATCATTACATATAAAACGCTTTCTAAATATAGACGTTGGGTTATACTTATTTCTTTTATATTAGGTGCTATTATTACTCCAACTGTTGACCCTATAACTCAAATTACAGTTGCTCTACCAATGATATTACTTTTTGAAGTAGGTCTGATTTTGATAAAATTCTCTGAACCGGGAAAAAAGTCTTTTAAATTTTATTTTGGATTATTATTATTATTTTTAGTTGTAATTTTAATAATTTCAGCGGCTATAATTACAAGGTTTGATCTTTATAAAATAATTTAATAAAATTAGTCTTTTTTATCTTCTTTTTTGTCAGATTTATTAGAACTATTTATAGCTGATTTGAATTCATTTATAGCTTGTCCTACTCCCTTGCCAACTTGAGGAAGTTTTCCTACTCCAAATAGTACTAATATTACCACTACTATAAGAACTAATTGCAAAGGTCCTAAATTTTGAATAAATCCCATAATTTCTTCTTACGATAAGTTTAATTAATTTAATAATAGCAGGTTATATGAAGCAGCACATTTTGTATTTAGATACCAATCTGATTTATTAAGTCCTCTAATAGCAATTAATAAATAGTGAGTCAATTACTTTTTATCCGACAATCAAAACCCAAGCAAGAAGACCTAATGCAACCAAAAGAATAAGAACAAAAATAAGAATAGGAATATTATTTAGTAAATTTGTTATTTCGTCATATATTGATTCTTGTTTTGATTGTGGGTTCCCACACTCAGAACAAAACTTAGAATTATCAAGTATTAGAATTTCACATTCTTTACAAAACATAATAATTCAATTATGAATCAATTTGATTGATTTTTCAAATTATATATCAATTGGGGTTATTACATTTCCATCAAATGAGAGGATTTTATGGGGCTAGTGACTTATGGGGTTATATCTCCAAACGGCCACAACTTTACCTAAAACACTTATGTCTTTTGAAGGATAAAAAAAAGGATCCATCAGTGGGTTTTCAGGTTGAAGTCTAGTTAGAGTACCTTCATTATAAATCCTTTTTAGAGTCGTCTCATTTTCTGAATTTATTTTTGCAGCTACCATATCTCCATTTTTTGCAATATTTGTTTTTTCTAGAATTACTGTATCTCCGTCTCCTATTAAAGCATCAACCATTGAGTAGCCTGAAACCTTTAGTGCAAAAATTTTATCCTCAATGTAGGAAAAATTATCCGGTAAGTCAATCATGTCCATTTCACTTAAATCCCACCTGTCATCTTCTATAAGAGGGAATGGTTGTCCAGCAGTTATAGTGCCTAAAACAGGGACTTTAATTGAATTTGTTTTTGTTTCTGTGTTTAAACTGATACTTCTAGAAACTTCTGAGTCTCTATTCATTAGTCCTTTTTCTTGCAACCTGTCTAAATTGTATTTTACAACTGAAGTTGAAGAAATATCACAATTATTTTGAATATCCCTAATTGATGGAGGATAATCATATTCCTCTATATAAGCCTCTATAAATTTTAGAATATCTTTTTGTTTTTCTGTTAGCGGTTTCATATTAGTCATATTATCAAAGTATGACAAATATTTTTTAGTGTCAAATAAAATGTCTCGATATTAATGTGGATGGTCTTCAAATGTTATGCCTTCAATGCTCATTGGTGGGCTTGCGTCATCTTCGCTAAATCCAAAACCAATAAAATGAGGAGGAGGACTTTTAACAATGATTCTAGCAGATTTATTTTTTGATACAGGTTCTACTCCACCAAATACAACTACTTCTTGTCCGTCATTCAATTTAATATTTCCTGTTTCAAAGATACCTCTTGGCTCTTTAATTTCTTGATCTTTATCACTAATTATTCCCCATTTGATTAAACCATTATAGTTAGCGGGTAATATTAATCTCCATTTTGATAGTAACCCTGCTTTTGGTTTTACAGAAATAATTATTTCAGAGTCCTTGTCAGATGGATCTCCATGGTCTATTTCCCAATTATATATAGAATGACTTTGCAACTATTTTGATTTATTTATTAGCTTTTGAAGTCTTGATTTTCTTCTAGATGCATTATTTTTATGGATGACATTTTTTTTTGCTGCTCTATCAAGAATTTTAGCTGCTTGGCTGAAAAGCTTAGTTGTTATTGTAGAATCATCGTTATTTTCTACACTAGCTCGTAGACTAGTTACGGAAGACTTAATTGCAGTTTTTATAGATAAATTACTTTTAAATTTGTTTACTTGGCTTCTATGTGATTTAGAACTTGGCATGTTTTTTCCTAATTATTTAACTCTTCTTACTTTATATACTCCTAGAGTATTTTCCATCTTACCTAAAAGTCTAATTATTTGACCTAAGTCTCTAGTATAAACTGTTAATTGTATTTTGCATGTGCCATTTTTATCATCTTCTTGTGAATTTATTGAATGTATATTAGTTTTTTCTGCCCAAACTACGTCAGTGATATCTCTAATTAGCCCTATTCTGTCATATGCATCTATAACAACAGTAGTAGGAGTTAAATCTTTTGAATGCCCCCATGCAGCGGGCATAAATCTATTAGTGTGTTCTAAATTTCTTAATCTTGAACACATAATTCTATGAACCACTATTTCATTAGTTGAATTTTTATATCCTACAATTTCGTCTCCATAAACAGGAGAACAGCAATTTGCAATTTTTTTATCTACATTTTCTTCGCCCATTATTACGATGGAAGCTATGGAATTTAAATTTCCTTCAGATTCATCTTCTGATAAATTCATTTTTCTAACTGTTTTTTCAAGTTGTTCTTTATTTAAAATGTCTATGATTTTCTGATTATCTATTTCTCCCGTTCCAATCTTATAGGCAAAGTTTTCATATGTATCATTTTCAATTATAGTTGGAAGTGATATTTTACTATTTTCAATGTTTGAAAGTCTTATAGTTCTAAGTATTTGTTTTTCTCCTCTTTCAATATTTTCAGTTCTTTCTCTTTTCTTGAACCACGCTTTAACTTTGTTTTTGGCATTTGCTGTTCTTATAAAGCCTAAGTTTTCATTAAGCCAATCTAAATTGGGGCCTTTTTCTTCTTCTGATTTTTGTATCTGAACAGTGTCTCCATTATTTAATTTTGTATTTAATGGTTTTAATACACCATTGATAAAAGAAGCTTGGCAATAATGACCTAGATCAGTATGAAGGCTATATGCATAATCGAGAGCTGTTGATCCTATAGGTAATGTAAAAATCTCATTTTTAGGCGAATAAACTATAACTTTATCAGATAATATATCGTTATTTACTGAATCAAGATATTCACTATCTTCTAGAACTTCTTGTTCAAAATCAATCATGTCTTTGAGCCAATAAGTATCTTTAGAAAAATTTTCTATGCTTGATTCATCTACAGAATCTTTATACTTCCAGTGAGAAGCCACGCCTTGTTCTGCAAAATTATGCATTTTATTTGTACGTATTTGAAATTCTATTTTTTGGTTACTATCGTTCATAACAACAGTATGTAAAGACTGGTAGTAATTTTCTTTAGGAGAAGCTATATAGTCATCAAATGACCCTGCCATAGGTCTCCATAAGTCATGTATTTTACCAAGTACCAAATAACAATCTTCTTTAGTGTTTACCACAACTCGGATGGCTATAAGGTCTTCAATATCAGAAAAATTTCTTCCTAATTGCTTATATCTTTGTAATTTTGTATAAACTGAATATAAATTTTTTGGTCTACCTGTGACTTCTGCCTTCAATTTGAAATTATCAAGACTTTTTTTAATTTGAGAAATCATTTCTTGGGTTGTTATTTCTCTTTCTCCTCTTTTCTGACTGATCAATCTTTTTGTCATTTTAAATTTATCTGGCATAAGATGCTTAAAACTTTCATCTTCTAATCTCCACTTTAAGTCATTCATTCCTATTTTTTGAGCTAAAGGAGCATGTATAGCAAGTGTTTCCTTAGCAATTTTTTTTCTTTTTTCTATGTCTAGATACTCAAGCGTTTGAACATTATGAAGCCTATCTGCAAGTTTGATTATTATTACTCTTATATCTTGAGCCATTGATACTAAAAAACGCCTCATGTTTTTTTGATCTAAATTTTCAATTAAGTTATTTTCATCAGTATTCAATTTTGTTAAAGCTTGGACAATTTTGCTAATTTCTTCACCAAATTTATCTCTAATATGATTTGAATTAAATTTGGTATCTTCTATCACATCATGTAATAGTCCAGAAATAATTACTTTTGGGTCTAATTCTAATCTTGCTAGATGAGTAGCGACTTCAACAGGATGGACTATATAGTCATGTCCTGATTTACGCTTTTGCCCTTCATGTGCAACTGTAGCAAATTCTAGAGCCTCTAAAATTTTTGTAATCTCTGATTTAGGTAAATAAGATTCAATTTTATTAATTAGATTATCTGTATACATAGTTAATGATTAAAATATTTTCAATATCTCATCTTGATCAAATCTTTTAAGATTTATTTTTTCCTTGTTTTTCTTAATAATATTATCTTTTTCTCTATTTGTCGTTTTTCCTATTATATTTGCGGGTATTCCAATTGATTTATATTTTGAGGTAATTATATTTTCATCTTCTTGTTTACAAATAATTAATAAGCAACCTGAGCTTATTGAACCCATAGGGTCTATTTCTAAATCTTTGCAAACTTCAACAAAATTAGGTAGAAAATTTATTTTCTCAAATTCAATTTCGCAACTTACATCTCCAAATTCACATAATTCATGCAGTGCAGTAGCAATTCCGCCTTCAGTTGGATCATGCATTTTTATTATTTTCTTGGTTGAAATTCCATTATCTGCAATTTTTTTTATATTTATAGATTCTTTTTTAGAAAAACTTTCTAATTGAATAAGGTTTAGGTTTTTTTTTGAATAATTATCTAAAATAATTTTACTTGCTTCAATACCAGCATACCCTGCAAGTATAATGCTTTGTTTTTCTTCGATCTTTTGTCCAGTTATAAAGTCTTGATTATAAACACCAATTATAGTTCCGCTCAAAATTATTTTATTCACAGATTTGGTTACTTCTGTATGCCCTCCAATTATATCTATTCCTAAGTCTTCGGCTGTTTTATTTAGCTCTAACATAATTTCTTTCAAATTAGAAAAATCAGTGTTTATTGGAATTAAAGTAGTTATTAAAAGCCATTTAGGAATACCTCCTGAAGCATAAATATCATTTGCACAAACATCTAAAAGATTAGTTCCGATTTTTTTTGTTTCAAATGTTATAGGATCTGAAGATAATAATATTTCATTGTATTTACGAATATTTAATACTGCAGAATCTTCACCTATTTTAGGCTTTAAATTATGATTCTTATTATTTATAGTACTTATGATTTCTATAAGTAAGTCGTTATTTAATTTTCCTTCAGGTAATAAATTATTCATTTGAGGGCATTCCTGGAAATTCTATATTAGACAGTAAATCTTCTAAAATTTTTATAAACAAATTAGTTGTTTCCAAAGACTCTTCTGTTTCAATATAATTTAAGTTGCCTTCACAAACTACTCCCAAAGCAGTCTCTTGAGATTCACTAGAAAAAATTAAATTGTATATACTCTCACATGAATCAACTTTTTTTACATTTATATTAATATCTAATGCTTTAGTGACTTTAATTACATCTTCTGGATCTTCTAATGTACTTAATACTTTATTATTTGAATTTAAAAGTAGTGTAATTTTTTTTGTATTCCCTAAATTATATTTTTTATAGAAATTATAATCTGAATTAGTATTTTCATCATTTATTTTTGAGCAATTTATATAATTCAAATTTTTGTCAGTATGAATAATATTTTCTTGATCGTTGATATTAATACTTATTTCTAAACCTTTTATAGTTGATAAAGTATAAATAGCTCCATTTCTAGGGCAACCCATAGAGGTTGAATTCCATTCTTGGGGTTCATAATTATTAAAAGAAATTTGATTTGAAATTAACTTTTCTTCACTAATTATTTTAGAAATTATCATTGCCACAACATCTGGAATTTCAGTTGCTTGAGGGGTATTATTTTTAGGAATTTCAGTTACTTGAGGGGTATTATTTTTAGGAATTTCAGTTACTTGAGGGGTATTATTTTTAGGAATTTCAGTTACTTGAGGGGTATTATTTTTAGGAATTTCAGTCACTTGAGGGGTATTATTTTTAGGAATTTCAGTTACTTGAAGGGTATTATTTTTAGGTTCTTCTTTTGCAATAGTTATTATTTTTAAGTAATCATTATTGAAAAACAATAATATTACAACTATTAGAATAGATATTATTAAAATACTTTTGGTGAAAGTCTCATAAGATGAGAAAATTTTGTAGATGTTCATAAAACGAAAATTGATTGTATACTAAAATAGTTGAAAATAATAAAAATACATTGAATTTAATAAATTATAATCTAAATTTCATTTCTAGATTAAAAGACTTTAGAATAGGATTAAGTTTTTTAATAATTTTCTCTCTTTTATTATCTTTTATTTTATCTTTACCTTTGCTTTATTTATTATTTAAATTAACATTTGGAATTAACTTATTTATAGATTTTATATTTAATTTTAAGATTTTCAAATTAGCTATGAACACAATGTTACTAGTTATTTTAGTAGTTTTTTTTGCTGTATTAATATCTTTACCACTTGCTTTCTTAAATGTTAGGAGCAACATTCCTTTTGCAAAACATTTAACTTCAATAAGTGTTTTGCCTATAGCTCTACCTAGTTATGTTATGGCTACAACTCAAATTGAACTTTGGGGACCTAGGGGGCTAGTTTATGATTTTTTGAATAAAATTTTTGGCATTAATCAAATACCTTCATTTTATGGATTATCTGGATCTGTATTTGTTCTATCTTTAATTACTTACCCTTATATTTATATAGGCTTATGCGCTATGTTTAGAAGATTTGATTACCAAATGATTGATGCTTCAAAAACTTTAGGATCTAGTAATTTTCAAACTTTTGGGAAAATTATTTTCCCATTAGTCAAACCTACTATAGCATCTGGTTCTCTTTTAGTTGCTTTATATGTTTTAAGTGATTTTGGAGCAATTTCATTATTAAGATTTAATACTTTCACTACTGCTATCTTTAACAGGATGTACACTAGCATAGGTAATTATGGAGTATTAGAAATATCTACTTTAGCTATATTCTTTTGTTTTTTTATACTTTTCCTTGAATCTAGAACTAGAAATAACTCTAGACATTTCTCTAATTCTTCTAATGTAAAAATAAAAAAATCTGATCTTGGTTTTTGGAAATGGATTCTTTTTCCAATAGTTTTAATGCCTCCTATACTTGGATTTTTACTACCAGTTTCAGTTTTGATATATTGGTTAGTTCAAGGAATTTTGCATGATAATTCTTTTACCAATATAATATCTTCAACTATAAACACTATTTCAATTTCTTTACTCACATCTTTAATAGTAACTATTTTTTCTATTCCAATAATTTTAATAATAAGGAAAAAAATAAAATTTTTATCTTCTATTATTGAAAAATCTTGTTATATTGGACTTTCATTACCAGGTATTGTTGTAGGAATGTCGTTAGTTTTTTTTAGTATTAATTATTTTGATTTAATTTATCAGACTTATATAATTTTGGTTTTGGCATATTTAATTTCTTTTTTACCTGCAGTGATTACACCAATAAGATCAACTCTAACCCAAATAGATCCAAAGCTAGAAGAAGCATCATATACTCTTGGAAAAGGAAAGATATTAACCTTTTACAACATAGTAGTAAAGCTTTCCACTCCTGGATTTATTTATGGAGCAATACTAGTGTTCATATTATGTTTAAAAGAATTACCTGCAACATTAATATTAAGTCCAGTAGGATTTTCAACTCTTGCTACTAGCATATGGGCATCAGCAAATGAGGCTTTTTTTATGGATACAGCTGCTGCGTCATTGATTTTAGTAATAATTGCAGGAATTCCTTCATATTTATTTATGTCAAATGATCTTTCAAAGAAAGTTTCTTTATGACAGATAAAAATAAAATTTTAGAAATAGACGATGTCTCATTCTCTTATAATCAAGAGGAAAAAATCTTAGAAAACTTTTCAATAGATGTAAACGAAGGAGAATTTGTTACAGTATTAGGAGATAGTGGAGTAGGAAAAACTACTTTATTTAGAGCAATTAATGGACTAGAAAAAATAAGCTCTGGCTATATTAGATTGGCAGGAAATTTATTATCGTCTGCGTTTTATCATATACCTGCAGAAAAAAGACCAATTGGGACTATATTTCAAGATTATGCCCTTTTCCCTCACCTTACTGTAGAAAAAAATATTTTTTATGGACTAAAGAAAAAATATTATGATGATTATTTTGTTAAAGAGGTCCTAGGTTTATTAAGAGTAGAGGGTTTTTTAAATAGATACATAGACCAACTATCTGGAGGTCAAAAACAAAGAGTTTCACTCGCTAGAGCTTTGGTAAGAAAGCCAAAATTATTATTAATGGATGAGCCTTTTTCAAACTTAGATAAAAATTTAAGATTACAAATTAGAAGAGAGTTGAAAAAAACCCTTATAGAAATAGGTAGTACAGTCCTCTTAATAACTCATGATTCAGAAGAAGCTCTTTCGCTTTCGGATAAGATTGGATACTTATATAAAGGAAAAATTATTCAATTTGATTCACCTTATGAGTTATTTCATAATCCCAATCATAGAATAATTGCTACAAGTATTTCAAACTCAAATGTGATTAAAGGTGACATTGTATCAGGTAAAGCGTTAACAAAAATTGGAGACTTTATATTACCTGAGCATTGTAAAAATCAAGAGGGAATATACGTAAATGTACTATCAAATCAAATTAGATTAGATAGATCTTCAGAAAACTTTGAAATTATTCAAGAAGAATTTCTTGAAGGAAAAAAACTTTATATCTTGAAAGACATAAAAGATGGAGAAAATATAAATGTCAGCATGGAAAGCTCTGCTAAATTTTTAGTTGGAGAAAAAGCAGGCATTGAAATTATTCATAATAAATCCAATATTATAGATATTTCTTAACTACTACGCATGCATTTTGACCACCAAACCCAAAGCTGTTTGACAAAGCGTAATTTACTTCTTTTTTAATCATTTTATTTGGAACATAATTTAAATCACAATCTGGGTCAAAAATCTCTTGGTTTATAGTAGGATGAATTATATTTTCTATTGTTGATTGAATGCAAGCTATTATTTCTAATGAACCGGAAGCACCTAAAGAATGTCCTATCATTGATTTTGTTGAAGAAATAGGTATGTCTTTAGCTAAATCATCAAATAAATTTTTTATAGCTAAAGTTTCAATCCTGTCATTCGTTGGAGTTGAAGTCCCATGTGCATTTATATAATCAATATCACTCTTTGTTATTCCTGCATCATTTATTGCAGTCTTCATAGCATTAGTTGCGCCAATACCATCTTTATGAGGTTGAACTAAGTGAAAAGCATCTGAAGTTACTCCAAGTCCTGCAATTTCAGCAATAGGGGAAGCTCCTCTATTTAAAGCATGTTCTTCTGATTCCAAAATCAATATTCCTGATCCTTCTGCAGGAGCAAACCCATCTCTATTTGCATCAAATGGTCTGCTTGCTTTTGAAGGATCACCTTCCCATGAAGTTAAAGCATGCATAGTACTAAAACCACCCATACCAATTTCACAAATTCCAGATTCAGTTCCACCAGTAATAACTATATCTGCCTTATTATTTTTAATTAATTCTGCTGCTTCTCCTATGGCTTGAGTTGATGCAGCACACGCGGTTATGCTTGTACTATTATAGCCTGTTGCGCCATATATTCTTGATATGTTTGCTGAAGCCATATTTGCTAACATGGAAGGGATATAAAAAGGGCTCATTCTCATAACCCCTTTTTTCTCTTTGACTTGCGCTTGAAGGTCTGTTTCAGGCAATCCGCCAGAACCTGTTCCTATAAGCACACCTATTCTTTCTGGAACAACTTTTCCTATAAAATTTGATTGTTCTACTGCTGATCTGGATGCAGCGACCGCTAATTGAGTAAATCTTGCCATTCTTTTTGCTTCTTTTGGACTCATCCAATCACTAGGATTGAAATTTTGAACTTCTCCACTTACTTTGCATGGGAAAGAATCTGGATCGACTTGAGTTATTTTTCTTATTCCTGATTTTCCTTCTTTTAAAGAATTCCAAAATTCATTTACATCATTTCCAAGACATGTAATCACGCCCATTCCGGTTACAACCACTTTTTTATTCATAATTATATTTTTCTGGATTTATATTTTTTACTAATTCTATAATTTCAGCAGCTATGTAAAGTGAACCAAAAGCGATAATAATTTCATCTCTTTTAAGTATTTTTTTTGCTTTTTCATAAGCCTCTAAAGAATTATTTGTTATTTCTATTATATCTAAGTTTAAACCTTTCAATTCTTTTAATATATTTTTTATAGACTTTGATTTGGGGATCCTGCTTTTCGTTAGAATTATCTTTGGATTATATTTTTCTAAACATTTTAATGTTTCTTTTGAATCATGACCTTCAGTGGATCCATATATCCAGATAGATTTATTGATGTCAAAATTCAATTGTTTTAAAGTTTTTAATAGAGCTTTTGAAGATTTGTTGTTTTGTGCCCCATCTGCAATTAAATGACTTGCTCCTAAATTTAGTATTTCACATCGTCCAATCATAGTAGTTTTTGAAATGTTTTTTGTTATTTTTATCCATTGAGAATCATTAGTATTTAACTTTTTGAAAATTTGAATAGTTTTTAGTGCTGTTTTTAAATTTTCTATTTGATGTTCTCCAACTAAATTTATATTAAATTTGTATTTATCATTTAATATTACTTTTTGCATAAATTTTTCAGAATTTTTAATATTTCTTGATTTTATATTAATTTCAGATGATTCATATAAAATAGAGTTATTTTCTTTTGCGACATCTTTTATTTTACTTTCAACTACTTTTCTTTGTTTTGAAGTTATTACTGGTGTTTTTGATTTAATTATCCCACTTTTTTCAATAGCTATTTTTTCTAAATTATTTCCTAAAATTTTTGTATGATCCTTACTTATTTGAGTTATTACAGAGATAGTTGAATCTATAACATTAGTTGAATCTAATCTTCCTCCTAGTCCAACTTCTATAATTGAAACTTCAGTTTTTTCATCTCTAAAGACTACAAATGCTAGTAAAGTAATAAATTCGAAGAATGAAGGAGTTTGCTGCATCTCATGGTTCATTATTGGTACTATTTCCCAAACTTTTTCAAAATAAAAATTAAATAGCTTTTTAGAAATTGGATTATTATTTATTTTTATTCGCTCTGTTAATTCATGCATATGAGGGGATGTGAAGAGACCTACTTTATATTCTGATAAACCGTTAGATATTAAATTTGAAGTTGATCCTTTACCCTTTGAACCTGCAACATGTATAAAGGTTTGGTTTTTATTTGGATAGTTAAACGTTTTCATCATAAAATTGACTCTGTCCAAATGAAAACCTGGAGGCTTGTTTTTAACTTTGTCATACTCAAAGTTAGTTAATGACATTAATTTATTAATATTTTTTTTATAGATTAATTCTTGATTCATAATTTAAAAAATATATTCTTATGACATAAAGTAATTTTATGATTATTAATTATTAATTGTATAAATTTTTTGGAGTATCTTGTATGAAATTTGTAAGTATTGAAGAAAGAAACTATAAAAATCAAAATATTTTGGTGTCTACAGATTGGCTTAATGATAATTTAAATAACGATAACGTCGTTATTTTAGATTTAGATTCTAATGAAATGTATCAAAAAGGTCATATCCCTGGTTCACTTAATGTAATTGACAATTATTTTAAAACTTCTTTAGAAGATAGAGTGCATGTTCAAAATCAAAAACAAATTTCAAAAACCTTTTCTGATTTAGGAATTTCTTCTGATACCACTGTAATTGGCTATGATAGATCTGCGTGTTTATATGGATTCAGGTTAGCTTGGGTGTTGAATTTTTATGGTCATTCAAATGTTAAGGTTTTAGACGGAGGCTTTCCTAAATGGGAGCATGAAAACAGAAATATACAAAAAGAAACCGATGAACCTATTATTAGAGATAAATTTATACCTGAAAATCCAAATAGCGAAATTTTTTCTGATAAAAATGTATTAATTGATATTTTAAATTCTAATTCTAATTATCAAATTTTAGATGTTAGATCTGATGATGAAAGAAATGGCATAAATCTTCGAGGTGGAAATAGAGGAGGGTATATTCCTAATTCAATACATAAAGAATGGGTAAACTTTAATACAAATGGAAATATACCTATTTTAAAAAGTGCAGAAGAAATTTTGAAAATAACTAAGAATTTAGGGTTAAGCCAAGATTTGCCAACAATTACTTATTGTCAGGGCGGAATAAGGGCTGCTCATGTATTTTGGGCCTTAAAATTATCAGGATTTAAAAATGTAATGAACTATGATGCTTCTTGGAGAGAATGGGGTCAAGATGAGTCATGCCCTATAGTTGATATGATTTAAAATGGAAAATAAAACTAAAATATTAATTGTCCTTGATGGTTCTGAAGAGAATGAACAATCTATAAATTTCATATTGGAATCTAGTTTTTTTAAATTTGACGAAATTTCTCTTTTCTTTATTTTACATCCGGTTAATCCCGTTAATCAAATTAGAGAAAAGCAAACTTTGTACCATGATTTTACTCATGACCATGGTACAAAACTAGCAAATATGTACGTTGATAAAATACAAAATTTAATATTATCTAAAAAACCAGAACTTAAAATTTCACACAGCATTGTAAATTCCAAAATTAATATATTGGAACGAATATCTCTTCAAGACATTTCACTTTCTTTAATATCTAGATCAAAAATAAATAAATTAAACTATTTATTTGCACCTAAAGATTTAAATTATTATCTAAGAAATATACAACCTCTAATTTTTATTCCATCAAATTATACTTTTGATAGTAAATTAAAGAATAATTTGTTATCAAAATACTCCTCTAATTTACTTAAGAGTAAAATATTAGATTATTTGATAGATGATAAAAATGAATTTTTGAATTTTAACAAGCTTACTTTTTTATTTTCTAAAGAAAAGGAAAAATACGAAATAGAAGAATTAATAGAAAAATTACCAAGTGAAAAATATGATATTGAATTAATAAAAACTAAAGAAAAAATAACTCAATACTTAGATAAAACAAAAATCAATGAAAATTTAGTTATTAATAATGCTCCTGCAATTAAAAGTTATTTTTGGAATAATTTAACTAAAAACTCTAATTATTCTTTGATCAATTCAAACTTGCCTGTAATTTTCAATAATTATTGATTAGACTTAGATCTGACAAGATAACTAAGAAGAGCCCCAATTAAATTAGCAAACCATGTATAAGGAATGAAAATCACCGATAATATTATTGTGAAAACAGGGTTTATTCCCATTACTTCTGATTTATTTAGATACTGAATTATTGAGTAAATAATAATTATTGAACAAGGAATAAAAGTTATCCCAGCTGTAATGAAACTAAATGTAATGATTCTTCCTTTATCAGCTTTAGCTATTCCCCCACCTATAAACCCTCCTATAAAAGGCATGATCGGAACAAAAAAATGCACAATAGGAATAGGTAGAATGGCAAAAACTAAGATTATTGAAATTAATGCACCTTTTATCATTTTGAAAAATTAAAAATTATTATAGTATAAATCCATTGTAAGATAAATAATTATTTTGAAATAACGATTATGCCAAAAAATTTACCATTTGTAGACATTATAATTGTCGGTTCTGGTGCATCAGGAGGTGCTTGTGCATGGAAGCTATCTGAAAGTGGTGCGAAAGTAGTACTACTGGAACAAGGAAATTGGTTTGATCAAAATGATTATCCAGGAGATTCAAATGATTGGGAAATAGTTTCAAAAAATTCTTTTAGTTTTAATCCTAATATCAGAAAACTTGATTCTGATTATAAAATTTTAGATGAAAATTCAGATATCCACCCATTAATGTATAATGCTGTTGGAGGTTCAACTCATCACTGGACAGCTCATACACCCAGATTCCACCCTTCAGATTTTAGAGTTAAAACTTTAGATGGAGTAGCGGATGATTGGCCTATTTCTTATTGGGATCTTGAAGAATATTATGATTTAAATGATGTTA